>ULQL01006156.1_pt1 | contig 69227 bp, 66 predicted proteins | sample 1954411 | NCBI WGS metagenome assembly ULQL01 (sample SAMEA4835654, study PRJEB28245) | human gut metagenome | biome: gut microbiome; material: fecal sample | place: Denmark | collected 2008 | reverse complement strand
CATTTTTTTATTTTCAATAGTTTCCTTTAAATTCATATTACTTTTTTAATTATTTTATCAGGTCTGCTAATGTTTTACTGTCTACATATTCATTTATTACATTATCTAGTCCCTGCCAAAATGAGAATGTTTTACAATTTTCTTTTCTACAACATTCTTCTCCACTTACACATGCAATTGGCGCAAGGTCTCCTTCTGTTTTTCTTAATATATCTCCTACTTTATATTGTTCAGGTGATTTTGCTAGTTTATAACCTCCATTGTTACCTCTTGCAGTTTCTAAGTATCCTGCTTTATTTAATAAAGCAACAATTTGTTCAAGATATTTTAAAGACACCTCTTGTCTATTTGCTATATCTTTTAATGATATATAATTTTCATCATTGTGTGTTGCTAAATCTATCATTACTCTAAGGGCATATCTTCCTTTTGTAGATATTTTCATTTTTATCTCCTCCAATTGTTACTATTATACTACTATTTTAGTAGGATTTCAAGATAAAAAAACGGATTACAAGAATTTCTACGCAGTGCAAACTGCTAGAAATTCTAATAATTCGCATATTTATCTTCTACGGAATTTACTCCTACCTGGAGCAAATTCCTAGAATATAAAAAAGAGTGAAAAGTCATCCTTTTAAAAAGATAATTTTCACTCTTTTATTTATAAAGTTATCTAGATTATTCTTTTACTTCGTCAACTTTTTCTTCGCTAACTGTATCTGTAACTTCTTCTACAACTGGAGTTTCTGTTTCAACAGCTGGAGCTTCTTCTGGAGCAGCTTCAACTGGAACTTCTTCAGCCAATTCTTCTTTTACAGTAATTTCTTTGTTTTCAATTCTAGCACCTGTATTTTCTTTTGTCTTAGCAGCTTTACCAACTCTGTCTCTTAAGTAGTATAGTTTTGCTCTTCTAGCTTTACCAACTCTTACTACTTCAACTTTTTCTACTAATGGTGAATGTACTAAGAATGTTTTTTCAACACCTACACCATAAGAAATTTTTCTTACTGTGAAAGATGCATTTACTCCTCCGTTTTGTTTTTTAATGATAATTCCTTCAAATACTTGAATTCTTTCTCTATTACCTTCTTTAATTTTTTGATGTACTTTAACTGTATCACCAACTTTTAAATCTGGTATCTTGTTTTTTAATTGCTCGTGTTCAATTGATTTTACGATATCCATAACTTTGAATATCCTCCTTTCTTTTTATTTTAATAAATCTGGTCTTTTTTGTTTTGTTATCTCGAGAGATTTTTGTTCTCTCCATTTTCTTATATTTTCATGATGTCCAGATAATAACACCTCTGGAACCTTTTGTCCGTGGAATTCTTCTGGTCTTGTGTATTGTGGATATTCTAAAAGGTTATTTGTAAAAGACTCTTCTTGTGTAGATTCTTGTTTTAATACCCCTTGTATATATCTACTAACACTGTCTACTAACACCATCGCTGGTATTTCTCCTCCTGTTAGCACATAATCTCCAATTGATATTTCTTCATCTACAATTTCGTCTATAACTCTTTGATCTATTCCTTCATAATGTCCACATAATAAAATTAAATGTTCTTGTTTAGAAAGTTCTAAGACTTTTTCTTGATTTAGCACTTTTCCTTTAGGTGATAAATATATGACTTTTGCATTCTCTTTATTTTGTATTGAAGAATATGCATCATATACTACGTCTGGCATCATTACCATTCCTGCTCCACCACCATATGGTGTATCATCTACTTTTTTGTGTTTATCTTTAGAAAAATCTCTAATGTTAATTAAATTTATTTGTATTAACTGCTTTTCAATTGCTTTTCCAATAACGCTTTGCTTAACTGCTTCAAACATTTCTGGAAAAAGAGTTAATATATCAAATTTCATTATTTTTCCTTTCTTAAACTAATCCTTTTATTAAATGAACTATTATTTTTTCTTGCTCTAAATCAATTTGTTTAATTACTTCACCAATTCCAGGTAATAATATTTGTTTTCCATCTTCTGATTTTATAACATAAATATCATTTGCTCCTGAATTGTATATGTCTTCTACTTTTCCAAGTAATATATCTTCGTCAGTATAAACTGATAGTCCAAGTAAATCTGCTATAAAATAAGTATCTTCTGGAAGCTTTCTTGCATTTTTTCTTGCTATTTTTATATAGCAACCTCTATACTTTTCAGCTTCTTCAACAGTGTCAATTCCTTTTAGTTTAAGTATAATTTGATTTTTACTATATTTTACTTCTTCAATTTGAATGTCTAATAGTTTTCCATTTTTTTCTACCAGAATAGATTCTAGTTCTTCAAATTGAGAAATATCGTCTGTAAAAGGATTTACTTTTACCATACCTTTAATTCCAAAGTGATTTACAATTTGACCTAATTCAAAATATTCTTGTTTCATAATTTTCCTCTAATCCACAAATTCAATAATTACCTTTTTGTGTTCTTTGGCAGCTAAAGATTTCATAACAGTACGAATTGCTTTTGCAATTTTTCCTTGTTTTCCAATTACTTTTCCCATATCTGAGTCTGCTACTTTTACTTCAAATACTGTAGCTCTTTCCTCTTCTCTTGAGTTTATAGTAACTTGTTCTTTATTGTCTACCAAGTTTAGAATAATGGTTTCTAAAATTTCTTTCATTTAAGTTTTACCTTCCTTATGGAAATTATTTTTTAGCTACTCTTTCTACTAATTCTTTTACTGAATCTGTTGGTTTTGCACCATTTTTGATCCATGTAGCTAATTTTTCGTTATCTATTACTATTGTAGAAGGTTCTGTCATTGGATCATATGAACCAATTTTTTCGATGATTTTTCCATCTCTTGGGCTTTTAGAGTCTGCTACAACTATGTGATAGAATGGAGCTTTTTTAGCACCTTGTCTTTGTAATCTGATTTTTACCATTTGTTTTTTCACCTCCTGAAAATTTGTTATTTATATTTTTTAAAATTAAAATCTAAAATTTAAAATTTTTCAAGTCCATACCCTTCATCATCTTTTTCATTCCACCTTTATTATTTTGCATTTGTTTCATCATTTTTTGTGTCATTTCAAAAGATTTCATGAATTTATTTATTTCTTGTACTGAAGTTCCACTACCTTTTGCAATTCTTACTCTTCTGCTTCCATTTAGTAGTTTTGGATTTCTTCTTTCAGCTTTTGTCATAGAACAAATCATTGCTTCTATTCTAACAAATTCTTTGTCATCTATTTTTACATCTTTTAGCTGATTCATTCCTGGAACTAGTTTTAGTAAAGATGAAAATGAACCCATTTTTTTAATTTGTCTTAGCTGTGTTAAATAATCGTCTAAGTCAAATTCTTTTTTCTTAAGCTGTTTTTCTATTTTTTCAGCTTCTTCTAAGTCAAAACTTTCTTCTGCTTTTTCTATAATCGAAAGTACATCACCCATTCCTAAAATTCTTTGTGCCATTCTATCTGGATGAAATACTTCTATATCACTTAATTTTTCTCCTGTTGCTGCAAATTTAATTGGTCTACCTGTAACTTTTTTTACTGATAGTGCAGCACCACCACGAGTATCACCATCTAATTTTGTAAGTACAACTCCATCAATACCTAGATTTTCATTAAATGATTTTGCTACATTTACAGCATCTTGACCTGTCATACTGTCTACTACTAATAGAATTTCATGTGGTTTTACATTTAACTTCACATTTTTTAGTTCTTGCATTAATTCTTCATCAATATGCAACCTACCAGCTGTATCTAGTATTACTACATCATTTAATTTGCTCATTGCTGTTGACATGGCTTGTTTAGCAATATGTACAACATCTTTTGATTGTTCATTTGCAAATACTGGTATGTTAAGTTGTGCTCCAACTACTTGTAATTGCTTAATAGCTGCTGGTCTGTAAACATCACATGCAACTAATAATGGCTTTTTACCTTGCTTGCGAAGTAAGTTTGCAAGTTTTCCTGCTGTAGTTGTTTTACCAGAACCTTGAAGACCTACTAACATAATAACTGTTGGTGGATTTGGAGTGAAGTTTATTTTACTTTCTGTTCCTCCTAAAAGTTCTACTAATTCATCTTTTACTATTTTAATAACTTGTTGACCTGGCGTCAATGATTTTAATACATCTTGACCTAAAGCCTTTTCTTGTACAGATGCAATAAATTCCTTAACTATCATATAGTTAACATCTGCCTCTAGTAATGCAAGTTTTACCTCTCTAAGCATTTCTTTTAAATCTGATTCTGTAATTCTTGCCTTACCTCTAAGTCTTTTAGTAATATCTTGAAGTTTTGAACTTAATCCCTCAAAAGCCATCTGTTAGCCCCCTTCTTCTTTTTTATGCTAAGCAACTCAACTCTTCTCTAACATGATTCAAAATTTTCTCAATTTTTTTATCAGAAGATGTAGTTTCAATTTTGCTTAACTCTTCTAATATTTCTTGAAGCTTGCGTTCTTGATTTAATGTCTTTTTCATAAATGTTAGCTTTTCTTCTAGTTCGAAAAGTTTATTTTCCCCCTTTTTTATTATGTCTCTTACTGCCTGTCTTGTTATATTATTATTTTCGGCAATTTCTGAAAGTGATAAGTCATTATTATAGTAATCATTTATTACTTGATATTGTTTTTCAGTTAGCATCTTCCCATATATTTGGCATAGCATACTTACTTTAACGTTTTTTTCCAAATGACATCACTCCTTTTTCCTGAGTAATAATTACTTTTCTGAATTAGAAAAGTTGTCTAACCGTTGGGCTCATTGCCCAAAGATCAAAAAAATATTAGCATCATTTTGTAATGCTAATATACTTTACACTATTTTTGTTAATTTGTCAAGTGTTTTTAGCAATTTTTCCTGTTTTATAATATTTTTACACTACCATTTAACAGTAATAATAAGAGTGCTAAAATAGCACTCTTATTATCATTCTTTATCTAGGATTTTTGATTGCTGCTTGTGCTGCTGCTAATCTTGCGATTGGAACTCTAAATGGTGAGCATGATACATAGCTTAATCCTATGTTATGGCAGAACTCAACGCTTGATGGTTCTCCACCATGTTCTCCACAGATTCCTAATTTAATATCTGGTCTTGTTGCTCTTCCTTTTTCTACAGCCATTTTTACAAGTTGTCCTACACCTTTTTGGTCTAGTTTTGCAAATGGATCAGATTCATAAATTTTTGTTTTATAGTATGAATCTAAGAATTTTCCTGCATCATCACGGCTAAATCCAAATGTCATTTGAGTTAAGTCGTTTGTTCCAAATGAGAAGAATTCAGCTTCTTCTGCTATTTCATTTGCTAATAATGCAGCTCTTGGAATTTCAATCATTGTGCCAATATGGTATTGCATGTCTGAACCTTTTTCTTTCTTAACTTGTTCAGCAACTTCTATTACTACATCTTTAACAAATTTTAATTCTTTCTTTTCTCCAACTAATGGGATCATAATTTCAGGAACGATATTGTATCCTTCTTCTTCTTTAACTTCAATAGCAGCTTCCATTAAAGCTCTTGTTTGCATTCTAGCTATTTCTGGGTATGTTACTGCTAAACGGCATCCTCTGTGTCCCATCATTGGGTTGAATTCATGTAGTTCAGCACATTTATTTTTTAGGTGTTCTACTGTAACTCCCATATCTTTTGCTAATGCAATTATATCTTCTTCCTCTGTTGGTAAGAACTCATGTAGCGGTGGATCTAAGTAACGTACAGTCATTGGTAATTCTTTTAATTCTTTGTACATTGCTTTGAAATCACCTTTTTGGAATGGTATTAACTCATTTAAAGCTGCTTCACGAGCTTCAACTGTTTCAGCTAATATCATTTTTCTGATTTTTGGTATTCTGTCTTCTTCAAAGAACATATGCTCTGTACGGCAAAGACCAATACCTTCTGCTCCTAAATGAACAGCATTTCTTGTATCTCTTGGGTTATCTGCATTTGTTCTAACTTTTAATGCTCTATATTTATCTGCCCAAGCCATTATTCTTCCAAAGTTTCCACTAACACTAGCTTCAACTGTTTTGATATCACCTTTGTAGATTTTTCCTGTTGTTCCATCTAGAGAAATGTAATCTCCTTCATGGAAAGTATATCCACCAAGTTCAAATTGTTTAGCTTCTTCATTTATTTTTATTTCTCCACAACCTGATACACAGCATGTTCCCATACCACGTGCTACAACGGCTGCGTGTGATGTCATACCACCACGAACTGTTAAGATACCTTGTGCTGCAACCATACCTTCGATGTCTTCTGGTGTTGTTTCAAGACGAACTAGTACTACTCTTTCACCTTTTCCACCTTTACCAAGTTCTTTAGCTTCTTCAGCTGTAAATACAACTTTACCTGCAGCTGCACCTGGTGATGCTGGTAGAGCTTGTCCTATAACTTCTCCTGCTTTTAAGCTATCTTTATCAAATGTTGGGTGTAGTAATTGATCTAAAGATTTTGCATCTATTCTTAATACAGCTTCTTTTTCGTCAATCATTCCTTCATCAACTAAATCACAAGCAATTTGGATAGCAGCTGGTGCTGTTCTCTTTCCATTTCTTGTTTGTAAGAAGTATAGTTTTCCTTCTTGAATTGTGAATTCCATATCTTGCATATCACGATAGTGATTTTCAAGTTTATGTGCTAATTCCATAAATTCTTTGTAGCATTCTGGTAAATCTTCTGCAAGTTTTGAAATTGGTTGTGGTGTTCTAACACCTGCAACAACGTCTTCACCTTGTGCGTTAATTAAGTATTCACCATAAATACCTTTTTCACCTGTTGATGGGTTTCTTGTAAATGCAACACCAGTTCCTGATGTTTCTCCCATATTTCCAAATACCATGGCTTGTACGTTTACAGCTGTTCCCCAATCTCCTGGTATATCGTTCATTCTTCTATATACTATAGCTCTTGGGTTGTCCCAGCTTCTAAATACAGCTTTAACAGCTCCCATTAATTGCTCTGATGGATCTTGTGGGAATTCTTCTCCATTCATGTTCTCTTTATATACTTCTTTGAATCTTTTTACTAATTCTTTTAAATCTTCTGTTGTTAGTTCTGTATCAAAATGAACTCCTTTTTCTGCTTTAAGTTCATCTATTATTTTTTCAAAATATGATTTTGGAACTTCCATAACAACGTCTGAATACATTTGAATAAATCTTCTATATGAATCATATGCAAATCTTGGATTTCCTGTTTTTGCTGCAAATCCTTCAACTGCAATGTCGTTTAATCCTAAGTTTAATATTGTGTCCATCATACCAGGCATTGATGCTCTAGCACCACTTCTTACTGATACTAATAATGGGTCACTATTATCTCCAAATTTTTTGCCTTGTATTTCTTCTAGTGTTTTTAAAGCTGCAAAAATTTGGTCTTGAATTTCTTGAGAAATTGTTTTACCATCTTCATAATATTTTGTGCAAGCTTCTGTTGTAACTGTAAAACCTTGTGGAATTGGTAAACCTAAATTAGTCATTTCAGCTAAGTTAGCACCTTTTCCGCCTAATAGTTCACGCATATTTGCGTTTCCTTCTTTAAATAAGTATACATACTTTTGACTCATAAAGAACCTCCTTAAAATTTTATTTGTTTGACAATATGTTATATACACTATTATGCGCCTATAACAGCTCTATTATATATGTAAATTGAAAAAAAGTAAAGAAAATTTTGCTAATTTTCTTTACTTTTTATAATCTCCGCTTTAAATTTTCTCCTTTAGCGTTTTTGATGCGCTAAAGTACGTGTTAAGCACATTAGTGCTAACATCGTATTTATTCATTTTTTCTGGTTCATTGAACCAGTGGTCAGTGCTACTTTACGTAAAGTAGAGGCCTAAAGGAAATGTTGCCGTAACTGTTAGTCGCACGGACGCAGTAATTACGAACACTCGCGCAGCCGCTGGAATCGCCGTAGCTGCCTCCCCTAGCAGTACAAGGGTAAGCAACACCTCTATTCGTGATAGTGCTGTATTCTGTAGTACACTCTAATGTATTTCCTGCCATATCAAATATTTTACATTTTTGGTCTCCTGTTGAACCTGTATCTTTTAAATCTGTATTTCCTGTTGTATCTCTATTTGCATTTGCATAGTTACTGTTTCCCATTGCTTGTATATATACTATTGCTGTATCCCATGCATAACTATTTATTAAATCACTTTCTACATAACTATCATTTTTATACATATTTTGACTTACTAGCGCTGCTTGTGGTTGTGTTATAAAATTCCATAATGTTCCTTTATTATAATTCATACTACTTTTACTATTGGCTGTTGATACTTTTGATAATGGTTTTGCATTAGCAAACTTTGTTGCTGTATCTGTTCCTGAACTATTATATCCACTTCCATAGCTTGCTTCATAACGGGCTATATAAAACCCTTTATTTGTATTTGTATTTTCTATAAATGTTTTTAGGTTTTTAGCTGTTGTATTTGTTCCTGTTGAATCAGTTTTCTCATTTGATACTCTATAATCACTTAATTCATAAAAATAACTTTCTGCTCTATATTTTGTATCTAATGTCCCTGCTGTTGCTTTTGCTATTGTTGTTTCTGCATATTCTGAACCTTTTTGTATTAGTGTTGGTGTTCCATCTTCATATAAATTTGTTGTAGCATTTTCTTCTCTTTTAAAAGAATATCTTCCTAATGTTATTTCTATTTTACTTCCATCATCTTTTACTATTTTATTACTTCCATCTGCATTTATATTACTTACTGGCACCCATACAAATTGATTTCCTTCTTTATCTTCTATTACTATTCCTTGTTCTACGCTTTCTCCTGAATCTCCTGAAATCTTAAATCTTCCTGGTACTACTACTTGATTTCCTTTTTTATCTTTTGCTATTACTGTTGTACTTTCACTATTTGTCCTATCATTTGATGTTAAACTTGAATCTGTTATTAATGGTTTTTCTGTTGGAGTGTCATCTCCACCTGTTGTGTTTTCTCCTGAGCTTCCATTTATTTTCCCGTCTATCCAATTATTTGGCTCATTTATTGCGTCTAAGTCATTTTGTGTTGCTTGGTTCATTTTATTTTGGGCATCTTTGGCTCTTTTTATTATTCCGTTTTCACTAAATATTGCATTTAAGCTTACTCCTGCTAAAATTAGCAATACTACAATAGTTACTACTAATGCTATTAGAGTAATACCTGTTTGATTTGAGTAATTTCTTCTTGCTAATTTTTTATTTACTTTTATCTCTTTACTTATTTTAGTCTCTTTTTTATTCAAGGTTATCTTCCTCCTCTTTCTTAAGTGTTTTTATTATGCTTTTTTCTGTCTTGTATTTAGTATTTACAATTTTTTCCTTTTTATGCACATTTACTCATTTTATAGCTTCATACTATATATCTTTCAAGTTTACTTTATATTAAATTTTCAATGTGCAAAGGTCATATTTTTATCTTACAAAAAACAAAGTAAGATACTTGTACATATCTTACTTAAGAATATCATAACATTTTTTTATTTACAATACTTTTCTTTAATTTTTGTCGACTTTTTTCGACATTTTTTCTTCTTTATATATTTTTAGTTTTACTAAAATGTTATATATTTTTGTTCCAAATGGTATCATCATAATATCTTCTTTTTTTAGTATTTTTGATACAAATACTAATACAACATAAATTATTGCACCTAGTATAATTGAAATTATTGTACTTAAATTTTGTCCCATTATTGTATTTAGTCCTTTGTTTATAAAGTATGTGCATATTCCCATAACTGCTGATATTATTACTGGCAATATAATCATTCTTTTGGCATCAAATTCCAATTTTATATGTTTCTTAAATGCTTTGATACATATGATCAATGCTAAGCCTTGACATATAATAGAGCTGATTCCAACTCCCATTATTTCTATATTAGGATTACTTACTAATATATTGTTTAGTATAATTTTTAACACAGCTGCAACCACCAATGAAATTAGAGGTACTGTCATTTTGTTTATTCCATATAATCCTCCATTTATTGTTTGGTTTAATGCAATAAACACCATTGCTACTGAATATAGCATTAATAATGTTGCTCCATCATTTGCTGCTGGATAAATTAAATTTAATATTGGTTGTGCTAATGATATAAATCCTGCTGCACATGGAAGCACTATAAGTAATGATGCAAATATTGAAAAAGTCATTCTTTTAGATACATTTGTAAAGTCTTTTTTAGCTATTGCCGCCGAAATTGCAGGTACTAAAGCCGTTGAAAATGCAATGTTTACTGCTATTGGTAAATTCGTTAATGTATCTATTTTAGATATTATACCTGTTTTACTCATTGCTAAAGTTTCTAGTTGTTCTTTAACTGGGTATAAACTTGCAAATGCTGTTTGAATACATCTACTTACAGTAGCACTATCTATAAGTGGATGTATTACTGATATTACTGAGCTTATTGTAACTGGTATTGAAATCATTAAAATCTTTTTCAATAAGCTTAATGTTTTTTCATTTTCTTCTTCTGATTTTTGTTGTGGATCTACTACTATTTTCTTTCTTTTATAATATATTATCAAATATATAAATGTTAGTAATATAGATAATGTAGTTGATAAGTTTCCACCTGCTGCCATAATATATGGCTCTTTGCCTAATAAAGCATACACAAAAAGAATTGATAATACACAATTTAAAAATTGCTCAATAATTTGTGAATAGCTTGTTGGCTTCATATCGTCAAGTCCTGCAAAGTATCCTCTAAATACTGCTGAAGCTGACACAAAAGTAATTGCTGGTGCTAATACTTGCATTACATATTTTGTATCTGGCACATTAAACATTGTTGTTGCAATAAAGTCTGCTCCAAAGAATAATCCTAACGACAATATTGCTCCTACTCCAACAAAAAATGTCATACAGATTTTAAATATTCTTTGTGCTCCTTTATCGTCTTTTACAGCTACTCTTTCTGATACCAATTTTGCAACTACACTAGGTATTCCTATTGATGAAAGTGCAAGTAGTACTGTATATATTTGGTATCCAGATGAGTAGTACCCTAGTCCAGTATCTCCAAATCCATCAAAATTAGTTATTACAAATTTATATACTAGACCTAATACTTTTACCATTATTTGTGCAAACATTAGAATAAGCACATTTTTCATAAATGAATTAGTTTTCTTAACTTTTTCCAAAATTTTATCTCCTTTATTTCTACCATGCGATTTTATCTTGTATGTAGCTTTCTAGTTCATCAATTTTTACTCTTACTTGTTCCATTGTATCTCTTTCTCTAATTGTAACACATTCATCTTCTAATGTGTCGAAGTCAATTGTTACACAATATGGTGTTCCTATTTCGTCTTCCCTTCTATAACGTTTACCAATGCTTCCTGCTTCGTCATAGTCACACATAAAGTTTTTAGATAATTTTGCATATACTTCTTCTGCTTTTTCACTTAACTTTTTAGAAAGTGGAAGTACAGCTACTTTATATGGTGCTAAGGCTGGATGTAAATGTAATACTGTTCTTACATCTCCTTCTGCAATTTCTTGTTCTTCATAAGCATTGCATAAGAAGGCCAAAGTTACACGGTCACAACCTAGTGATGGTTCAACACAATATGGCACAAACTTTTCTCCTGTTTCTTGGTCTAAGTAAGTAAAGTCTTCTCCTGAATATTGTGCATGTTGTTTTAAGTCATAATCTGTTCTGTCTGCAATACCCCATAATTCACCCCATCCAAATGGAAATGCAAATTCAATGTCTGTTGTGCCTTTGCTGTAGAAACATAATTCTTCTGGGCTGTGATCTCTTAATCTAATTTTTTCTTCTTTCATTCCTAAGCTTAAAAGCCAATTTTTACAGAATGCTCTCCAATATTCAAACCATTCCATATCTGTTCCTGGTTTGCAAAAAAATTCAAGTTCCATTTGTTCAAATTCACGAATTCTAAATATGAAGTTACCTGGTGTAATTTCGTTTCTAAATGATTTACCAACTTGACCAATTCCCATTGGTAGTTTTCTTCTTGTTGTTCTTAGTACATTTTTAAAGTTTACAAATATACCTTGTGCTGTTTCTGGTCTTAGGTAAATTTCTGAACTACTGTCTTCTGTTACACCTTGATATGTTTTATACATTAAGTTGAATTTTCTAATTGGTGTAAAGTTTTGTTCTCCGCATTTAGGGCATACAATGTTATTCTCTTTTATGAAGTTAATCATTTCTTCGTCTGTCATACCATCTGCAACCATATCTTTATTGTTCTCATGAGCCCAGTCTTCAATTAGTTTATCTGCTCTATGTCTTGTTTTACAATTTTTGCAGTCTATTAGTGGATCACTAAAACCACCTACGTGACCAGAAGCTACCCATGTTTTAGGGTTCATTAGTATTGCTGCATCTAACCCTACATTATATTTGCTTTCTTGCACAAATTTTTTCATCCATGCTTTTTTTACATTGTTTTTTAGTTCTACTCCTAAAGGGCCGTAGTCCCAAGCATTTGCTAGACCTCCATAAATTTCTGAGCCTGGGTAAACAAATCCTCTTGATTTGCACAATGCTACTAATTTTTCCATTGTTAATTCTGACATAAAAATTCCTCCTTTTTACTTGCTAGAAATCAAAAAAACTTTCATTCCTAGCTCTTATTGCTAGGGACGAAAGTTTTATTCCGCGGTTCCACCCTATTTGATTAGTTTATACTAATCCACTTTATTTAATATGCTCCAAAGCTCCCCATATGTTTCTTAATGTTGACTTTCACCTAACTCAACTCTCTAAAAATAAGAAATGCATACTTTTTCTTTTTCATCGCATTTATATTCAATACTAGTATTATACACTTTTGATTTACTGTTGTCAATATTATTGTATTGTTCTTATTGCTTCGTCTGTTATTTTATTTTTATCAAGTTTTCTCATTATCAATACCACGACTGCAACTATTGCAAATGTTACACCATATATAATTAAGCTTAGTTTCCAGTTTCCTTTTAATAAACTTGCTCCTGCTAATGTTGAAGATATTACTGATGGAAATCTTGCTAATGTTGATATTAGTATAAATTCTGTTGGTTTTATTGGTAGTAATGCTGCTATATATGTTAGTAAATCTTTTGGTGTTCCTGGTATAAAGAATAATATAAAAAGTATATATTTAATTGTTTGAGGATTCTGAAATAGTTTACTTTTTTCTATTTTTTCTATCTTTTCTGGTTTTACAAATTCATATATAAATTCTCTACCAAGTTTATGAACTAGTAAATATATAAATGCTGAAATTATTGCTGCAGAAAGCAGTATAAATACTGTTCCCCATAAGCTTCCATAACATAAACCCGCTAATATTTCTATTGGTTCTCCTGGTATTATGAATAAAAATATTTGTGCAAATTGAAGTCCAAATAGCATTAAAAATCCAACAAATCCAGAATCATTTACTTTTTGCTTAAATGCTTGTTGTCCTGCTTCACTTGAAAGTTCTTTAAAAGTTGGTATCAAGTATATTGTAACTGCTACCATTATTGCTATTACAGCTATCAATAATACTATTTTAAATATTTTAGTTTTTTGTTTCATACTTTTCTCTTTTCTTTTTAATCTTTTTGTATTATATAATTTTATAGCGCTTTTTGTCTATAATGTAATAAGAATTTCTAGTAGATTATACTACTTAGAAATTCTTAAATTTTATTATATTACATTTCTAATTAACATTGTAAATACTAATGTAATTAAGAATACTGCTAAAAATACAATAACTTTTTGATGTTTTTTAGCATTTAGTAAAAATTGAACTATAGCACATCCTACCATTCCACTTGCACAAATGTTAAGCAACCATATTACTTCTTTATCTAAATCTGCAAATACTGTAATTAAATTAAATGCTAATAATACAATTATGCTAAATATTGTAGAGATAACAGCTATTATTGTTTTAACTGAATCAAGTTTTTTATTTGAATAATCAATTGTGCTTATTATGTTTTCTTCAAATTTTTGTTGATAATCTTCTTTCGAAACTTTTTCTCCACTTAATAATTCGTTGATACTAACATTTAATTCTTTTGACAATTGTTGTAATAATGATAGGTCTGGCATATAATTTCCATTTTCCCATCTAGATACTGTTTTATCAGTAACTCCTAATTTTTCTGCTAACTGCGCTTGTGTTAATTTCAATTCTTTTCTTTTTTCAGATATAAATTTTCCTATTTTCTTTTGATCCATATCAATTATCTCCTTTTATAGAGAATAACATTTTTTTCAAGAAATCAACACCCCACAAATAGCGAATTACTAAATTTATCCAGCTTCGTCGTCACAGTCTTGGAATTGTGAGTTGTATAGGTTAGCATAAAAGCCACCTTTTTCTAGTAAATCTTCATGTGTTCCTTGTTCTATAATGTCTCCTTCATTCATTACCAATATTAGGTCAGCATTTTTTATTGTAGATAATCTATGTGCTATTATAAAGCTTGTTCTACCTTTCATTAGGTTATCCATTGCTGCTTGTATTTGTTCTTCTGTCCTTGTATCTATTGAGCTTGTTGCTTCGTCCAATATTAGTATTTCTGGGTTTGTTAATATAACTCTTGCTATTGTTAATAATTGTTTTTGTCCTTGTGATATATTATTTGATTCCTCATCAATTACCATATCATAACCCTTTGGTAATGTTTGTATAAAGTGATGAACATGTGCCGCTTTCGCTGCTTCTATTACTTCTTCGTCTGTCGCATCTGGTTTTCCATATTTAATATTTTCTTTGATGGTTCCACCAAATAGCCATGTATCTTGAAGCACCATTCCAAATACTTTTCTTAAGTCTCCACGTTTAAATTTTTGTATATTATGTCCATCAACTAATATTGCACCTTTATTCACATCATAAAATCTCATTAAAAGTTTTACTATTGTGGTTTTACCAGCACCAGTTGGACCAACAATTGCAATTTTTTGTCCATCTTTTACATTTTCATTAAAGTCATGTATTATAACTTTATCTTCGTTATATCCAAATTGTACATGGTCAAATCTTACATTGCCTTTTATGCCTTCTGTTGATATAGCATTTTCTGGGTCTTTTTCTTCTTCTGGTTCTTCTAAGAATTCTAGTATTCTTTCAGATGCTGCTGCCATTGCTTGTAACATACTTGAAATTTCTGCAATTTCATTTATTGGTCTTGTGAATTGTTTGTCATATTGAATAAATGATTGTATATTACCTACTGTAATTTTTCCTTGTACCGCTAAATATCCACCTAAAACCGCTATTCCTACATAACCAACATTTCCTGCAAACTGCATAATTGGATACATTAAGCCTGACATAAAGTGTGATTTCCAACCTGAAGTGTATAGCTTATCATTTAATTTTGCAAAAGCTTCTGCTTCTTCATTTTCTCTATTAAATACTTTTACTATTGTATGTCCACCATATATTTCTTCTACTTGGCCATTTATATGTCCTAAATAGTCTTGTTGTTGTTTGAAGTATTTTTGTGATTTTTTTACTATAAATTTTACTAATATTACTGCAACTGGTATTATTGCAAGTGATACCAATGTCATACTAACACTTATTGTTAACATCATAATCAATATACCTATAAGTGTGCATACTGCTGTAATTATTGATGTAATGCTTTGGTTCATATTTTGTGAAAATGTATCTATATCGTTTGTAATAACTGATAGCACTTCACCATTTGTTTTTTTGTCAAAATATTTCATTGGCAAATGATTTATTTTTTGTGCTACTTCATTTCTTAGTCTATATGTTAATTTTTGTGATACATTTGTCATTACAAAACTTTGTATTGCTGTAAATATCATACTTATAACATATAGTACAACTAATGTAAGCAAAATACTTGCTATTTTTGCAAAGTCAATTCCACCTGTACCTGACATTTTATTTACTAATCCATTAAATATTTCTGTTGTTGCATTTCCAGAAATTTTTGGGCCTACTATTGTAAATACTGTACTTCCTATTGCAAATATTAGCACTATTAGTAATTGCCATTTATAGTCAAGTAAATATTTTTTGAATATTTTCTTTGCAGTACCTTTGAAGTCTTTTGCCTTTTCTATTTGCTTATTTGACTTTTTATTTCCTTTCATTTCTTATTCCTTTCTATTCTAACTCTTCTGCTGAAAGTTGTGATAATGCAATTTGTTTATACACTTCACAATTTTGCATAAGTTCTTTATGAGTTCCTTTTCCTGCAATTTTTCCGTCATCTAACACAATTATTTGGTCTGCATTTAAAACTGTATTTATTCTTTGTGCAACTATAATTACCGTTTTATTTTGTGTTTTTTCTGCTAACGCTTCTCTTAATTTTGCATCAGTTTTATAGTCTAGTGCTGAAAAACTATCGTCAAATACAAATATTTCTGGTTCTTTTGCAATCGCTCTTGCAATAGATAAACGTTGTTTTTGTCCCCCAGATACATTGCTTCCACCTTGCGCAATTTCAGATTCATATTTATCATTTTTAGTGTCAATAAACTCTGTTGCTTGTGCTATTTCTGCTGCTAATTTCATTTGGTCGTCTGACATATTTTCATTACTGTATTTTATATTACTTTCTATTGTACCAGAGAATAGCACTCCTTTTTGTGGCACAAATCCTATTACACTTCTTAATTCTTTTTGAGTAACATCTTTAATGTTTACTCCATCAATTAGTATCTCGCCTTTTGTGACATCATAAAAACGAGGAATTAAATTTACAACTGTAGATTTACCACTTCCCGTACTACCTATAATTGCTGTGGTTTTCCCTGGTTCAGCTGTAAAATTTATATCACATAATAAAGGTTCATCTGCATCAGGGTATTGGAAAGTAACATTTTTAAATTCTACTATTCCTTTTTTGCTTTCATCAAAATGTTTTGGATTTTCTGGGTCTTTTATACTATTTTCTTTTTCTAACACCTCATTTATACGTTTTGCAGATACACTTGCTCTTGGAAGCATAATTGAAAGCATAGATATCATTAAGAATGCCATTACAATTTGCATTGTGTATTGTATAAATGCCATAATATCTCCAACTTGAATTGCATTTATATCTACGTTTTTTGCTCCTACCCAAATTATTAGTAAAGATACTAAGTTCATTACAAGCATTAAAAATGGCATCATTAGGTTCATTGCATTATTTACAAACATAAAGTTTCTCATTAGGTTTTTATTTGCTTTTTCAAATCTCGCTTCTTCTTTTTTCTCTGTATTAAAAGCTCTAATTACTGGTATACCTGTAAGCATTTCTCTTGATACTAGGTTTAATTTATCAACTAGTTCCTGCATCTTTTTGAATTTTGGCATTGCTACAACAAATAGTAATAATACAATTAGTAATACTGCACCAAGTGCCACTCCTATTATCCAAGCCATTGGATTTTGCTTTAAAGCTATAACTTTAAATAGTCCGCCTATACCAATTATAGGGGCATAAACAATAACTCTAAACATCATTGATACTACGTTTTGTATTTGTTGAATATCGTTTGTACTACGTGTTATTAAAGATGCTGTTGAAAATTCTTTAAATTCACTAATTGAAAATCCTAATATTTTTTTGAATATCTTTTCTCTTAAAGCTTTTCCAAGTTTAGCTCCAACACGAGATGATAAAAGCATTACTGTGATACCACATGCCATACTAACTGCTGCTACAGCTAACATTTTTAGTCCTTCTATCCATATATATTGGCTTTGGTAGTTATTTGGATCAACTATTGCTTCTGTTATTCCATTGTTTACAATTCTTGTTATGTAATCAGGTAGTGCTAAGTCTGCATATGCCTGAATTGCAAGTAATATGATAATTATAACTACTGCTAGCCATGACTGTTTTAAGTTTTTTAATATTTTATGCATTTAATTTTCTTCCTCTCTAAAAAGCATTATGCCCTATATTATACACGACATAATGCTTTTTGTTAACATTTTTCACATAAATTTTACATTTTATTCTAATATGCTTCCTGCTTGGATGTTGTTTCCTCTTAGGAAGTCTGAGGTGCTCATTCTTTTTGCATTTTCTGCTTGTATTTCTAGTATTTGTAGTATTCCTTGTTTTGCTTTGATAAATAGCCCTTGTTTTGGATTTGTAAATAATATTGTTCCCGCTTCTAATTCGTTTAGTTTGTATTCATATTCTTTTAGTTCAGGAAATGTAGTTAATAGCTCTTGTTCAGACATTAGTTTTGCTTTCCAAAATTTTAGCTTTTTACCATCTAAAAATGTATATGCTCCCATTATTGGGTTCAAGCCTCTAATTAGATTTTTAATTTGTTCTGCTGTTTGGTTTTGCCAGTCTATTTTTGCCATTTCTTTACTAAGCATTGGAGCCATTGTAAAATCTTCTCCTTGTTTTTCTCTTGGCGCTTTTCCTTGTTCTATTAAATCAAGTGTTTTTACTAATAGTTCTCCTCCAATTTTTGTTAGTTTATCCCAAAGTTCTCCTGTTGTTTCATCTTCTCCTATTTCTACTTCTTGTTTTAAAATCATATCTCCTGTGTCCATTCCTGCATCCATATACATTGTGGTAATTCCTGTTGTTTTATCTCCATTTAAAACTGCCCATTGTATTGGAGCTGCTCCTCTGTATTTAGGTAATAATGAACCATGTACATTTATGCAACCTAGTTTTGGAATGTCTAATAATTCTTGTGGTAATATTTTCCCATATGCTACAACACATATTACATCTGGCTTTAAAGCTTTCATTTTTTCTATAAACTCTGTGTTGTTTCTTACTTTTTCAGGTTGATATATTTCCAAACCATTTTCTAAAGCATATTGTTTTACTGGCGATGCTACCATTTTCATTCCTCTGCCTTGAGGTTTGTCAGGATTTGTTACAACTGCTAATATGTTATGTTTTGCTTCTGCTAAGCATTTAAGGCTTTCTTTTGCAAAATCTGGTGTTCCCATAAATATAATATTAAGCATTTACATTTCCCCCTATTTTTGTTCTTCTGGTGTTGAATATTCTAGTGTTCCTGGAATAACTTTGTCTATAAATAGTATTCCTTCTAAGTGGTCTATTTCGTGAGCTATTGCTTGTGCTAACAAGCCCTCTCCTTCTATTTTTATTTTTTCTCCATTTTCGTTTAAAGCTTCCATTACTACTTTTTCTGGTCTTATTACTTTGCCAAACTGATTTGGAAAACTTAGGCAACCTTCTTCTACTTCTTGTGTTCCTTTTTCTTTTACTATTTTAGGATTTACTAATTTAATTGGTCCTTTTTCGTCATACAAATCAATTACTACTAGTCTTTTTAATATTCCTATTTGTGGAGCTGCTAAGCCTACTCCGTCATATTTGTGCATAGTTTCAACCATGTCGTCTAATATTTCTCTTATTTTATCATCAACTATTTCTACTTCTCTTGATTTTTTTCTTAGTATTTCGTCTGTTGTTTGTCTTATTATTCTTATTGCCATAAAAAACTCCTCTCACATCCAATTGTTAGGATTCAAATCAATACTTAATCTAACGCTTCCACTTTTTCCTTCTTTGGTTTGTCCATATTCATTTAACATATCATTTATCAAATTGATTGTTTCATCACCAAATTTACATTTAATAATTATACGAAAACGATATTTGTTTTTTATTTTGTCTACTGGTGCTGGCATTCCTTTATATAACATTATTCCTAAATTCTCGGTAATTACTCTGTTTTTTAGATATTTGTGTAATTGCTCTGTTATTTTAAATGCTGACATTTTGTTTTCTGAACTAACACCAACTACTATTATCTCGCAAAATGGTGGATATTTCAATTGTTTTCTCAACATAATCTCTGTATCATAAAACAATTGATAATCTTGTTTTTTAGCACATTCTATACTAAAGTTGTCAGGATTATATGTTTGTATTATTACTTTGCCTTGTGTTTCTTCTCTTCCTGCTCTACCTGCCACCTGTGTTAGTATTTGGAAGGTTCTTTCTGTTGCTCTAAAGTCGTCTATGTTTAAACTACTATCTGCTGCAATAACTCCTACTAAAGTAACATTTGGAAAGTGGTGTCCTTTTACTACCATTTGTGTTCCTATTAAAATGTCTATGTTTTCGTTCTTAAACTTGTTTAATATTTCCTCATGTGAATTCTTTTTAGTTACTGTGTCCACATCCATACGTATTGTTGTTGCTTCGGGAAATAGTAAGTTTATTTGTTCTTCTAATTTTTGTGTTCCTGCCCCAAAATATCTAATGTTTTTGCCATGACATTCTGGACATTCTTTTACAACCTCTTCTTCATATCCGCAATAATGGCATTTTAGCTTTTTGTTACTTGCATGATATGTTAATGTAATATCACAATTTTTGCATTTTATAGTATGTCCACAATCTCTACACATTACAAAGGTTGAAAATCCTCTACGGTTTAAAAATAGTATTGTTTGTTTATGATTTTGCAAGTTTTCTTTTATTGCTTGGTGTAGTTTTCCACTAATCATAGATTTGTTGCCCTGTTCTAGTTCATGCCTCAAGTCTATTACCTCTACCTCTGGAAGTTTTGCATTATTAGCTCTTTTAGTTAATTTTAGTAGTTCTATTTCTCCGGTTTGCGTTTTATAATATATATCTAAATCAGGTGTAGCGCTTCCTTCTACTAAACATATACTATTTTCTTTTGCTAAATATCTAGCAATTTCTCTAGTATGATATTTTGGCGTAGTTTCTGATTTATATGATTGGTCATGCTCTTCATCTATAATAATTAAACCTAAATCTTGCATTGGAGCAAATATTGCAGAACGTGCTCCTATTAGGATTTTAGCATCTCCTCTTTTTATTTTGTTCCATTGATCATATCTTTCACCTACTGATAGTTTACTATGTAATACTGCAATGTTTTCTTCTCCAAAACGTGCTATAAATCTATCTACGGTTTGTGGTGTTAATGATATTTCTGGAACTAACATCAAGCTTGATTTTCCCAAGTTTAGCACCTTGTCTATTAGTTGCAAATATATTTCTGTTTTTCCTGAACCAGTTACACCAAATAGTAAAAATTCAGAGTTAAATTGATCATCTATCGCATCTGCTACTGCATTATATGCTTTACTCTGTTCGTCATTTAGTGGAAGTGGCTTGTCTCTATTTATTGCTTTATGTAAAAATGGATTTCTTTCTACCTGCTTTTCCACTATTTCTATATATCCATTTTTTTGTAATGTGTTTAGTACAGCTTTGCTCACATCTGCAAATGTTTCTAAATCTGATATTATTACTCCTTCATTTTCTATTAAAAATTCTAATGCTCTTATTTGTTTATCTGATTTTATAGTTCTGCTCTCTATTTCTTGTTGTATTTGTTCTGCATCCTTTTTTAAATATACAAAGTTTGCATTTTTTTCTTTTACTCTATTTTCTACTACTTTTGCAGTAGTTCCCGGTGGCAACATTAGTTTTATACAGTCTGATATATTGCAGAAATATCTTTTAGCCATCCAATTTGCAAGTTTTATGCTTTTCTCGTCTAAATAGTTGCCATTTACATCACTAATTTCTTTTACTTTATATTCAGAAGTTTCTTTAATATTAACTACAAAACCTTCGTCTAATTCTTTTCTATTTGAAAAAGGCACAAGAACTCTAGCACCTAATTTTATTTTAGGTGCTAATTCGTCTGGTATTTTATAATCAAATACCTTATTCAATTGCTTTGCATTACTATTTAATATTACTTCTGCTATCATATGATATAAAGTATATCATACTTATACAAAAAATGCATTAAAAAGCACATAAATTGTGTAATCCCATTTATTTAAGGTGAATACCAAAGTATATATCAATACCTTTGACCAGTCAAATTTTAATGTCTAACCCTTTTTATTCCTAAAAAACTACTTTTTTCTTATGCTAAAAAAATATGCAGAAGATAAAAATCTTCTACATATTTTTTTATAATTCTAATGAATTATAAAGATTTAGCATAATAATTATATAAAAATATAGTTGATTTGTCAATAATTCTGATTAAATTAATTTCACTCTTTTTACTAATTCATCTTTTCCTAGAAGCTTGAGGATCTCATACAAATCAGGGGTCATTGATGTAGTTGTAATTCCAACTCTTATTATTGTAGCTATATCTGTAATATTTCCCTTAAAATTATTAGGTTTTTCTTTATATTCTTTCATATTACTAGCATACCCGTATTTTACAGCGACCTCTTTAATTTTATTGAACCATATATCTTTATTATCTTCATCAGAATAATAGTTATTTATATAATCATTTAATATCATTTTAATTTCATTCATATCTTTTATATTTTGCCATTGGTATTCTTTTTTATATTCATTAAATAATTTCTTAAACATATACCAGTTCATTTTTTTTACATCAGCATAGTTTGAAAAATCTTTTCTTGGTTTCTTCTGCTCTCTTTCTATGTTTAAAACTTTTATACTATAGTCTTTATTTTCGTTTAACAAATTATAAAATTCATAATCATATTCTTTAGTCCATTCTAACAGATTGCCATATAGTTCTACTGCTTTCATTTTTGAAATACAATTCTTAGAAATATTTATTAGCTTTGCTGTATCAAATAGTGGACTGCTTCCGACTTTTGAAAAAGAAAATTCAAACTCATCTAACGAAGTATCTGGATTGGCTATCCTCCAACTTTCAAAATTGGTATTAGCTATCGTCATCAAATATTCTTGTAATGCAACTGTTGGATATCCTCTTCTATGATAACTTTCAACAGTAAAATCAATATCTTTTCTTTTACTTATTTTTCTTTTTACTCCATTAGAGTCTACTATCATTATTAATCCCAAATGAGCATATTTAGGTTGCTCAAATCCAAATTTTTTGAATAATTCTATATGTACTGGAACGGAAGACAGCCAATCTTCTCCTCTCAATACGTGAGTGGTTCTCATTAAATGGTCATCTACTACATGAGCAAAGTGATATACCGGTATTCCGTTACTTTTCACTAAAACAATATCCTGATCATTCTCTGGAAATGTAACATTTCCTTTAACTAAATCTTTAAATTGTATTTTTTTGTCGTAATTTCCTGTTGATTTTAATCTAATTGTATATGGAATTCCTGCTTTTATCTTTTGGGCTCTTTCTTCATTATCTAAGTATCTGCATCTTGCATATTGACCGTAATATCCAATTCTATCCTTAGTTTTCTTTTGTTTTTCTCTTATTTCATCTAACTCATTAGCATTACAGAAACAAGGATATGCCATTCCATTTTCAATTAAATATTTTACAAATGTATCATATATATCTTTTCTTTTACTTTGTATGTATGGACCATAATTTCCTTTTTGTTCTGTTGGTGAGATAATCCCTTCATTATATTCTAAGCCTAACATTTTTATGGCATTTACAATGCTATCTATTCCACCTTCAATTTCTCTCTTCTGGTCTGTATCTTCTATTCTTAGATAAAATACTCCGTTTGTTTGCTTCGGTAGCTTATTTTCAATAAAACAAGATAACATATTCCCCATATGAACAAACCCCGTTGGACTTGGAGCATATCTAGAAACAACTGCTCCCTCCGGTAAATTTCTTTTAGGATATTCCTTTTCATAATCTTCTATTGTTTTTGTTATATTCGGAAACATTAATTCCGCTAGTTCTTTATTTGTCAACTTAATCACCTTTCCTCTATCATTCTTTAAAATATATCCATTGTTGTAAGATCTTTTTCCATACCATTTTCATCATCTATAACAATTCCAACCTCTGTCGTAATAAATAATGATGATATACTCGCTGCGTTTAGTACCGCTGTTCTTGTTACTAATGCTGGGTCTATTATTCCATTATCTATCATTTTAACCCATTTATTATTTTTGGCATCATAGCCAATTCCTTTTTCACTTTTTAATTGCTTATTCAATATCTCTTCAACATTTAATCCTGCATTCTTTATAATTTGTCTCATTGGCTCTAGTATAGCATTTAATACTATATCTATCCCATTTTGTATGTCTGTATTATCATTCTTTAATTCACCTTTTAACTTCGAATATGCATTAACTAATGTAACTCCTCCACCAATAACAATTCCTTCTTTTATTGCCGACTTCGTTGCATTTAAAGCGTCTTCTAGTCTTAATTTTTTTTCTTTCATTTCAGTTTCAGTTGCTCCGCCTACTTTTAAAATAGCAATACCGTTATTAATGTTTCCTAAACGTTCTTTTAGCTTTTTTCTTTCATAATCATTTTTACAATCTTCTATTTGTGTTTCTATTTCTTTTATTCTAGTTTTTATTTTTTCTTTGCTACCATTTCCATTTATTATTGTAGTATTATCTTTAGTTACCTTTATTTTTTTAGCACTTCCCAGTTCTTCTTTTGTAGCATTTATTGCATTTGGATATAAATCCCTACTGTAGAATTTCGCACCAGTTATAATAGCAATATCTTTTAAAATTTCATTTTTATTATTGCCAAAAGATGGGGTTTTCGTTGCAATAACATTAAATGTATTATTTAGTTTATTTAATATCAATGCAGATATAACATCTTGTCCATAATCATCTGCAATAATTAGTAAGCATTTATTTTCTTCAATTATAATTTCCAAAACCTGCAAAATTTCTTGTATAGAATTTATTTTTTTATCAGTAATCAATATTAAAGGGTTATCCAATTTTACATCTATTTCCCCTTCCGAAAGCATATTGGGTGAAATATATCCTTTATCATAATTTAATCCCTCTGTTACTTCAACATATGTATCAAATTCGTTCGATTCCTCTATAGTTATAACACCATTTCTTCCAACCTTTTTAACCGCTTCTTCTATGTATTTCCCTAGTTTGTTGCTTCCAGCAGAAATAGATGCTACATTTAAAATATCGTCTAAATTGTTAACTTTCTTAGAATTCTCCACAATATAGTTTGCGACTGCTTTGCTTGCAAATTCTATACCTTCCTTCATTAATACAGGATTACTCCCGCTTTCAATATTCCTGAAGCCATTTTCTATCATGCTTTGTGCTAAAACTGTTGCTGTAGTTGTTCCATCTCCCGCAATATCATTTGTCTTATTTGCAACTTCATAGACAAGTTTTGCTCCCATATCTTCAAATTTATCTTTTAATTCTATCTCTTTGGCAATACTAACTCCATCATTTGTAATTAGTGGAGAGCCAATTCCTTTGTCTATCACTGCGTTTCTACCTTTTGGTCCCATTGTAACTTTTACAGAATCTGCTAAAATGTTTACACCTTTTAACATAGACTCTCTAACTTCACTTGAAAAAAGAACTTTTTTATACATTTTTATATCTCCTATTCACAAATTGCAATAATATCATCTGAATCAATTATAAGGCAATCATCATTCAATATATTAAATTGATACACCTCTATGTCTTTATACAAGACTGTCTGTCCTTTTTTGAGATTCTTATCACATTCTGGTCCTAATTCTTGAATTACACCTTGATTCTTATTTTCCTTTTTATCATTTAATATTATACCACTTTTTGTAATATTAGTATCACTTTTTTTAATTAATACATATCTTCTTAATAATTTCATAGTATTTTCTCCTACAATTTCATTGCTCTAGCAATTTTTGACAATGGTTGAGTTTTCAGATTAAACTTACTTTCTAATTGTTTTGCATAAATGTGAAAACTCCTTTCATCTCCTGCTTTAAGTTCAAGTTCGATTTCTATAAAGTCTTGTTTTTTTTCCCTTTTAATCATTATTCCTTTGTCAAATGCAAGCTCCAACATACAATTTTCTTTTATTTTCAACTCATATGCATTTCTATAAAACTTTAAAATACATAATTCAATTAATTTTTCTCTTCTTATTTTTTCGCATAATTCTCTAGGTGCTCCAATATTTGGAAATTGTTCTAATGCTTTATATATATCATCTTCTTCTATTTCATACTCTTTTCTCTTTTTACAATTATTATTACTTTTTCGTTCAATTTTTAAGCAACATATAGTGTTCTCATTTTGCTTTCTTTTCCTTAAAGCTCCTTTTATCTTCTTTATTGTTCCATTAATATCATCATAATATATTGCTTCCATATCTATTTTAAATTCATTTATTATATATTGAGTAACAAATTCTGAATTAATGATATTTTTAATTTTTTCTTCACTTATTGACCATTTATATTCTTGTTCCATTTTATTTTTCTCCAGATATTATGTTATTTATAATATTAGTCATTTCTCTCAATTGCCCTCTTAGTTGATACACTTCACACTTATTAAATAAATCATTTATAAAGTTTATTCTGGCAATTGAAAGATTCTTATTGTCTAGTGATGGTAAATCAATTGGTAATATTTTTCCATTATTTCCAACAGGAACTAAGTCAGAACCCTTTATTGTTCCACTAATATTTTGATAGATTTGCATTTTGGGCTTAAACCATTTATTAGACTCTTCATAATTGTTTTTATCATATTTTTTCACTGTACATCCGTTTATCATTGTATCAAGCTTTACAAAAAAAATATATTTTATCTCTGATATTTTATTATTTGTTTTTACACCTATATCTTCTGGCTTAATCTGAGCTTTATCTAGCCAAGGTGTTTCTGTATTTATATTCATTTCTTTTTCAAAAATCTCTTGAGAATATTTTTTTAAACTATTTGCTCTAACTTTAAATACATTATCTCCTCTAATTAAAAATGGTTTTTTGCTTATGAATTTAATAACTGCCGCATCATTCGCTTTTAATAAACTTTCATGATTTTGACACATTGCCATTGCTATAGTTGTTTTCCCCCCCTCTGATGGTGCAAAAAATAGAGAAGAGTATTTTCCTTTTACTATGGCTGATGCATGTACTTTTATTTCATTAATATTTTGTCTCATAACCTCTACTAATAACCTAAATATCATTGGTAAAATCGTAGAATTATTAATTTTTTCCCAAGGGCACTCAAAAATACATTCTTTTTCTAAATACATAAAATTATATGTTTCTTTATTATTGTATCTCAAAGTCATATCATATCTATCATTTTTTTCATCTAACAATTCAAAATTTATCGTCAATCTTTCAAATTCAGATATATTACTGAGTATATATTGTTTTATAAAATCTGATTCCGTAATAAGTTTAATATTAAAAACATCTGCTTTAATATATAATTCTTCTCTGCTCATCTTTTAATTCTCCTAATTTTCTTTTTTTATTAGTTAATTTTTTTATATATGACTCTAACACAATATCCGCAATATCTCTTGGTTTCTTATCATCTGTTTCTATTATTATATCACACTTATCTAGTATATTTTCTACTCCCCATTTTTTCTCTGTCCAACGCCTTTTCTCAAAAATTCTTTCAGCATTATTCAAACTCATATATCTATCTTCTCTTTTTATAAATCTTTTTGTTAATTTATCTTCTTCACATATTAGACCTACAAAGAATGGGGTTTTCATGTATTTATTTATAGCATTAATTTCAGCAAAAGTTCTTGCTCCTACTACAATTATGTTTTCATTCAAATGTTCTTTTAATAATTTAACAATAAAGTAATCACTTCCGTTTTTCTCTACCATATCATTAACATATTTCAATCTTTTATTTGTAAAATAGTCTTTTGAATTTTTTTTATATGTTTTTCTTATACTTTCTATTGATAGTTCTTTATTTTTATACATATTAAGTGCTTCATTTGCCATAACCTTAAAATAACTTTTTTTTACAATATGTCCAATCTCGTATACCCTATAATTAGTACGCATTGACAACATTCTGGCGAGTGTGCTTTTTCCTGTACCAGTACCTCCTATTATAACAATTCCCATAAATTTTTCTCTCTTTCTTTATTTAAACTGTTCTAACATAAAAATGGTCGGTTGCATATGATACTGCATAAAAATCTTGTTTATTTATAGTATTTAAGAATTGTTCAAGTATTTCTATACATCTCCTTCTAGATATTTTTTTAGTATCTATATAATTATCTATAAATATTCCTATACTTGTCAAATAAAATGTATAATTTTCAAACACAACTTCATAAATATCATTCAAGATTTTTTTCAATTCAAATTCATCGTTTTTACTTAATGTTTTAATATCATTAAATTCATATTTACTCACAAAGATAACAACAGGAAATAAGTATCTTCTATCTGCTTCATTCTTTTTTTGAGTTCTCTCTTCAAAATCTTCTTTTTTTATTTTTAAATGCATTTCATTATCATATGGCCATTTAGGATATTTATCTAATATTTTTTCATCTATTTTAAATATGTCAATTATGTTTTTGATTTTTTTTACATTTATTGGATACTCTTTACTTATATACATTACGGCAGCGGATAAAAATTTATTCAATTTATATTCATCAATTTTTTCTTTTAAATATTCCAAATCAATTTCTCTATTCAACATATAATACAAATCATTAATATCTTTCATATATATATTGCTATGTTTGAATAAATGCAATAGTGTAACAATTATTTGATCTTCTATTGATATTTCATTATTATTTAATTTAGGATAAAAGATATCAACTCTATTTATTGGGAATCCAGGAAATGTAATGTCTAACTCAAACATATACATATCATCTATGATTTTTTGCAAATGAAAGTGTCCTGTAACCGCTTCTTTACCCTTATAATTCATATTCTTTATTGAAAATAAATTTGGTCTAATTGTGAAACCATTTTTTAATAAATAATTTGTCAATTCAAATGCATCTTTACTACTATTAGCAATTATGTCATAATCTGAATGGATTCTTATGTATGGATTTTCATAAAATTTCTGTGATACATATCCTTTTACAAAATAAATATTTAATCCACTATTTATTATGTAATCTTTTATTTTTTCAAATTGATTATTTGTAACTTCATTCTTCTGTATTAAGTACGCTGTTGTCTTCCAATCTTCATTTAATAGTTCCGGAAAATTTTCAATTATATGTTTTAAAACAAAACTATTCATTGTATAATCTGATAGAAATTGATAATCTTCTTTATCCATATCTTTGCATACTTTCTTTAGATTTTCTTTATCTTTCTTCTTTAAAACTATCTTTCCTAATGGTAGCCATTTTTCGAAATACTCAGTAGAATACTTTTTGCCTTTATGATGGTCAATTTTTTCAACATTTTCATTATTCCAATTAATTCTGCAAGCTCCTGTGCAAGCATCGCATTCCATGTTATAATGAGTGTCTGGCTTTGGAGTATATTTATATTCAGTATTTTTTATTTCTTTTAAAAATGTCATCATTAATTTGATTGGAGCATACATACATTCAAATCTATGTGAATATTTTTCATAATCCAAATCAAACATACTAAATAAAACTTTGTTATCTCTTTCTATATTATTTTTTAAATTCTGTATATTCTCTATAACTGTATCATAATTTTTATCATTATATTTTATCATTATATAATTACATACCGCAACAGTCAATTCACATGCCATCAAATAATTAAATTTAAACAGAATAATATTATTATCAATTTCCCCTGATAGTACAATTTTATCTCCACAGGCAATTCCTTCTTTTTCAATGATTAAGTCTGGAATTAATATTCTATTATTTTCATATTTAATTAATTTTTCTACCTTATCTGAATATTGATTTAGCATTTTGCTATCCTCCTCAATTCATTGCACAAAATTTTTACATCAGCATCTGAAATTCCTATTCCTAAAGTAATTCTATTTAAAGCATTACTTTCGATTTTTCTTAATGCATTTTGAGAGCATAAATTTCCAGAGCGAATTATAATGTTTTTACTAGACAGATACTCATTAATGTCATGTGCGTGTATATTAGGATGGATAAAAGAAATAATATAGTTTACACAATTATCTTTTATTTCAATAATCTCATATCCACTTTCTTTTAATGTTTCTTTAATTATCTTTGAATATTTATTATTTCTTTTTTCTATATCTTTATAGGTGATTTTTTCAATAAATTTACAAGCTTCCACCCATGCACTTATTAATGAAATATCCATCGTACCAGCATTAAATTTTTTATTACTCTCTAGCCATTCTGTTTTAAATCCAACTGTTTCAACCATTCCCCCACCCAAAATAACTGGATTCATGTTTTTAATAATATCACTTTTCACACACGCCATTGCGATATTTTTTGGACCATACATTTTATGAGATGGTATAAAATATCCCGATATTCTTTGTTCTACTTCTATTGGCATGTGTGCAACCACTTGTGATTCATCAACTAAAAAAATAGTTTCCTCATTAAGTTTATCTGCTATTTTCTTCACATCTATTTTATATCCAAATGAATTTGAGACAGCTGATACTGATACAACTTTGATTCTTTCCTTATATCTATCAAAAAAACTATAATCTATTTTTCCTTGCTTATCTACCGGTATTTCACAAAATAATGCTTTTCTTTTTTTGGCAATTTTTTTCCATATTAAATAATTACTATGATGCTCAAATGGTCCAATAACTATCATATCCATAACACTAATCAGTTCTTCTATTGCTAATGCTACAATATTAATTGCTTCGGTAACATTTTTTGCATATATATTTTTATATTCTCCGTTTATATTAAAAAAATCATTAAAATATTCTTCAGCAGCATTCAACTCTTTCTCAGCTTTTTTAGTTAAGATACTACTTCCTCTTCCTACAGAAACTCCTATTTCAGTGTTCACTTCACGCCATTTATCTATAACATTTTGTGGCATAAATGAAGTAGCTCCATAATCAAAATAGTGTATATTATTTTTTACTATAGTAGGAAATTTAAAATCCATATTTTCTCCTCCAGTTTAATCATTGTTTTTTTCTGGGTGATTCCATCTAAAATTATAATCATTTCTATGCAGTCTTTTTCCAATATAGTCATTTCCTCTAGAATGTAAATAATCTCCTAATATTAATAATTGTTCTTTCAGCTTTTCATTTGATTCTATATATGGTCTCAGATCAATCGGCTTAAAATTACATACTTTTATATATCCATTAGCTGACATTCTAAATCTATCACAGCCTCTGCACATTTTATCTGATTGATTATCTAAAATTCCAAAGATTTGTCCTTTAGCATTTTTATAATATTTTGATGGTCCATTTCCTCTATGTGTCATATCTCTTTCGAATTTTCCAAAATTTTTTTCCATTATTTCCAAGATTTCCTTATGAGGCACTTGATCTTTTTCTGTATACCATTGTGCAACAGGTCCATATATTCCTAATTCTAAGAATCTAGGTATTACCCCTTCATTAAAACAAAATTCTGCCATTTTTTGAATATCCATATCATTAAAATTTCTAATAACGACCGAGTTCACTTTAATTCCAAGGCCTGCTTCTTTAGCCTTATGAATTGTTCTTTTCATGTCTTCTACTTTTGTTTTGCTTCCTGTAAATTGTTGGTATTTTTCATCATCAATAGAGTGAAAACTTATATTAGCTCTTGTTAACCCTGCTTCGAGCAATTCATCTAATTTATCTTCTAGTAATGCTGCATTAGTTGTCATTGCTATATCTAGTTCTTCTCCAGCTATCATTCTACATTGTTTTATTACTTCCGGTAATGTTTTTCTCATTAGTGGCTCACCACCTGTAAAATGTAAAGTTTTTAGTTTGTACAAATCATTTATCATTTTAAATACTTTTAAGAATTCCTCATCTGTTAATTTAGTAACACTTTCATTAGTAGTTGGATGGCAAAATTGACAATCATAATTACAAATATCGCTAGCTGAAACTCTAAATAAGTAACCCCTTCCAGACTGTGTTTTATTGATTTTTTTACTATTCATCTTTATATCTCCTATTTTTTATTATATTGTTCATTATTATACAGCTTTTGCCTTTTTCTGTCAATTATTTTCCTTGATATTTCAGTCTTTTCAGTCCTCTTTACATATTTCACATATCAAATGAATATATAGATTATTATAATAATAAAAGGATTAAGAGCAAATTAAAAGGAATGAACCCTGTAAATCACAGAATTCATTCCTTAAAAGTAGCCTAATATAAACTTAATCAAAAAGTGTCTAACTTTTTGGGTTCAGTTCATTCTTGCCCACATTTTTATTTTTTACTTATGAAGTGTAAGTTGTCACCTTCGTCTATATTTCAATTTTCAAATAACTTTTTAGTGCTAAAACTCTGCTTCTGTCATATTGTATTCACTTTTTATTATTTCCATTATGATATTAACTGTTTTTTCTAGGTTGTTATTTTTTATTACGTAATCATATATTCCTATTTTAGATTCTTCATATTGTAAACGGTTTAAGCGTAACTCAATGTCTTTTGGGCTTGGCTTATCTATTCTGCTTTCCAAACGTCTTCTTAGTTCTTCTTTTGGAACTTTTAAGAATATAGTTACAATTTTAGTGTCATTACCTAATAATTTTACTAAATTTTCAACACCATTTACTTCAATGTCTTTTACTATAATTTTACCATTTTGCATCTTTTCATTTAATAATTTTCTTGAGGTTCCATAATAATGATTATGGTGAGCAGAGTATTCATATAGTTCTCCTCTAGCTATCATTGCCTCAAATTCCTCTGTTGATACAAAATTATATGTTTTGCCTGGTATATCATTTTCTCTAGGAGCTCTATCTGTAAAAGATGGAAGTGATTCAACATTATCCATTCTTGCTATTAGCTCTTTTTTTATGGTATCTTTACCAGCACCTGAAACTCCAGATAATAATACTAACATGGTTTCACCTTACCTTCTGCTATTTCATCAGCAGCAAGTGATACTGGTGATGGTTCATCTTTCTTTGTTAAAGGTGTACTTCCAGCAGCTATTTGTCTAGCTCTTTTTGAAGTAACAGTTACTAATCTAAAACGATTATCTACCTTTTCTAATAATTCTAATACAGTTGGTTTTACTAACATATTTTTCCCTTCTTTCTATTCAGTTTCTACCTTATTTGTGTCGCCTTCAAATCTTCCGGCTACTGTTTCTGGTTGAACTGCTGATAATACAACATGGTTTGAGTCCATTACTATTACAGCTCTTGTTCTTCTACCACATGTAGCATCAATTGCCCTTCCAGTATCTTTGGCATCTTGTACTAATCTTTTAATTGGTGCAGATTCTGGGCTTACTATAGCTATTATTCTATCTGATGATACAATATTTCCAAAACCTATATTTATCAATTGCATAAAAGTCCTCCTTTGTTATTCAATATTTTGAATTTGTTCTCTTATGTCTTCTAATACAGTTTTCATTTCTATTACCAAATTAGTAATTTCTAATTTTCCTGATTTCGAACCAATTGTGTTTGTTTCTCTGTTCATTTCTTGAATTAAGAAATCTAGCTTTTTGCCCACTGGTTCTTCTTGTTCTAATAAGTTTTTAAATTGTGCTATATGGCTTTTTAGTCTGGTTAGTTCTTCCTCTGTAGAACATTTATCAGAGTAAATTACTATTTCTTGAGCTAGTCTGTCTTTATCTACTATGTCAATTTTTAAAAGCTCTTTTATTCTTTCTTCTAATTTTACTATATATTCTTCTACAAGTCCAGTAGAAAGTTCAGAAATTTTGTTAACATTTTCTTCTACACTTGATAATCTTGTTTGTAAATCTTGTTTAATTTTGCTTCCTTCTATGCTTCTCATATCTATGAAATTGTCTATAGCTGTTTCTAAGCACTCTGACAACTCTTGCCAAATCGTTTCTAAACTATCTTCTTCTAATTGAATATTTAATACATCTGGCATTTTAGAAACTTCTGTAGCTCTAAGTCCACTTGGTATATCAGCCTCTTCTGCAAGTTCTGTTAGTTCTTTTATATATAGTTTAGCTAATTCTTTATTAAGTACTACGTTTTTTCCATCCAGTCCATAATTAGCATAGCTTATAAATACTTCTATTTTTCCCCTTGCAACTCTATTTAATACTGATTTTCTAACTTTGTCTTCTAAATATAGTAAGTTTCTTGGTGCTTTAACAGTAATATCTGCATATTTGTGGTTTACTGAACGAATTTCTACCAAATACTCTCGTCCATCTTTTTCTAGCTTTGCTCTTCCAAAGCCTGTCATACTTTTCATTGTATTATTTTCCTCTCATATTTATTTTTTTACAATTTCTTTTTTTATTGAATCAATTAAATATTGTTTTTTCATTTTTTTGTAAACTATTATTGATTTTGCTGTGTAATATATTGCAATTGCATATGTTAAAAGTACTGCAATTATTACAAATTTACTATTTAACATTATGTCTATATAAATAAATGCTAACATACAAAGTGCTAAAAATAATATTTCAATTCCATATATTGCTGCTTTTCCACTATCTTTTTTATATGCAAATTCAAAAATTCCTATTGCTACTGCAAGTAAAGATACTGCAAATACTTTTAAGTCTACTATAAATATCGAGCTTTCAATATTCATAAAGCCAAGAATTATACAGTTTAAAAATAGAACTATTGCAATTGCTATAATTATATTTTTAAATACTTCTCCATTCATCTTTTTTTGTTGTTCTTCTGTTACAGTTTTCTTTGACTTTATTTCTTGTTTTAGAACTTTTTGCATTTCTTGCATATCTACTGTTTTGACTTCTTTTTTAGTTTCAACTTCTTCTACAACCTCTTCAGTCTCAGCTTTTGTATCAATTTCTTCTACCACTGTTTTTTTACTTTTAGTTGGTTTTCTCTCTGTTTTCTTGCTAGGTTCCGTTTTCTTAGTTGTTGCTTTTTTAGCTGTTGTTTTTTTAGTTGTAGTCTTTGTACTAGTTTCTTTTTTTGCAGTTGATCTTGTACCAGTCTCCTTTTTAGTTGCCGGTTTTGTGTTTTTCTTTGTTGTTGTTTTCTTTTCTACTGGCTCTGCTTTTTTAGTAGTCATTTTTGTAGTTTTCTCTTTCTTTTCTGTTGGCATTTTAATTTCTCCTTTTATAATTCAAATTCATATACAATGTTGCTCATAATAGTAATTGATGCTGTTTCTGTTCTTAATATTCTTTTTCCTAATGTTACCACTTTTGCACCTGCTTTTGCAAGTTTTTCTACTTCTGTTTTGTCCATTCCACCTTCTGGACCTATTATAATTCCAATTTTTAAATCTTTAGTTCCATCTAGTTTTTTCAACTCGTTTTTTAATGTATTTTCTTTTTCTTCTTCATAAGCTAAAATCACTGCATCAAATTCTTTAATTTTTTCACATAAATTATTTATATCAATTGGCATTTCTACTGTTGGTATTAAATCTCTTCCACTTTGTTTTGCAGCTGATTCTGCAATTTTTTGCCAACGTTCTATTTTCTTCCCTTCTTTTTTACTGTCTAGTTTTACTACACATCTTACCATTTCAACTGGCACTATTTGTTTAGCACCTAATTCTGTATTTTTTTGTATTATATATTCCATTTTATCAGCTTTTGGAAGCCCCTGAAAAATTGTAACTTGCACATTGCTTTCTACAAAGCTTTTTACGCAGTCTTGTATATCACACATTACATATTCAGGAGTAATTTGAGATATTGTAGTAATATAGTTTAAGGTTGTATCTAAATTGCAAATAGTTAGTTCTTCGCCTATTTTAGCTCTTAATACTTGATTTATATGTTTTACATCTTCTCCAATTATCTTTATTTTGTTTTCTTCAATTTGATTTGTTTTCACGAAAAATTTTGGCATTGTTTCTCCTTTTAAATTACTCATATATTTTACCACATTATTATAAAATTGCCAATGGTAACATTAAATTTTAAATTATTTCTTCTATAATTTCTTGTATATTTGTAACTGGCTTTGCTCCTTGTTTAATAAGATCATTTGTGCCATATGAGTTTGTGCTTGTAATGTTACCTGGTATTACAAATACATCTTTTCCTTGTTCTAGAGCATAGTCTACCGTAATTAAGGTTCCACTTTTTTGTTTTGCTTCTACTACTAATACTCCATTTGAAAGTCCACTAATTATTCTATTCCTTGATGGAAAGTTCATTGGTAATGGCTTTATGTGTGGCTCATATTCTGTTATTATTGCTCCACCTTTTTTTACAATCTCATTACATAATTCTTTATTCTCAGCTGGATATATATGTTTTAGTCCGCTTCCCAATACTGCTATTGTTTTACCATTTGCTTTAACTGCACCTAAATGTGCATATGTATCAATTCCTCTTGCCAGTCCACTTACTATTACAAAGCCTTCTTTGGCAAGTTCATAAGCAAAATTAAAAGCCACTCTTTTACCATAGTCACTTGCATCTCTGCAACCAATTATAGCTATTGATGGCTTATTTAAAACTAATTCATCACCCACTAAATATAATTTAGCAGGTGATGCATATATATTGTTTAATTTTTCCGGATATTCTTTTTGAGCTTGATAAATAATTTTCATAAAAATTCCTCCTAAAATAATCAAGCCCCGTTTTTTTTATTTTACTGATTTTACTACGTTTTCCATTAACATAGCAATTGTCATTGGTCCAACTCCACCTGGAACTGGAGTAATATATGCTGCTTTACTTTCTACATTTTGATAGTCAACGTCCCCTACAAGTTTTCCATCTTCATTTCTGTTTATTCCCACATCTATTACCACTGCGCCTTCTTTTACCATATCTGCTGTTACAAATTTAGGTTTTCCAATTGCTGCAACTAAAATGTCTGCTTGTTTTGTTATTTCTCCTAAATTTTTTGTTCTTGAGTGGCAAATAGTTACTGTTGCATTTTTGTTTAATAAGCATTGTGCTAAAGGTTTACCTACAATATTGCTTCTACCAATAACTACTGCATGTTTGCCTTCTATATCTATGTTATATTCTTCTAGCATTTTCATAACTCCTGCTGGTGTACAAGATACAAAGCAATCTTCTCCAATAGCTAGTTTGCCTACATTTATTGGATGAAATCCATCTACATCTTTTTTGTAATCTATAGCATTAAAAGCTTCTCTGATGTCTAAGTGCTTTGGTATTGGACTTTGTAGTAAAATCCCATTAACATCTTTTCTATTGTTTAGTTCTTCAATTAAGTTTAATAGTTCTTCTCTTGTTGTGTTTTCAGGTAATAAAAATTCTTCAAACTCAACTCCAATTTCATTACATGCTTTACTTTTATTACGTACATATACTGCTGATGCACTATCGTTTCCAACCATTATTACTGCTAATTTAGGAAATATACCTTTCTCTTTTAGTCCATCAACCTCTATCTTTAAGTTTGCTCTTACCTTTGCTGCTAGTTCTTTTCCATTTATAATTATTGCCATTTGTTTTCTCCTTCTTTATTTTGTCTTATTATATAATACTGTTGTTCAAATAGCAACATTTTTTGTTTTAAGTACGTGTGTTTGCTTTTTGTCCGATTTTATGGTATAATTTATATAACTTCACTAATAGTGAAAAATATTTTATATAAAGGAGATACACACAATGAAAACTGCCAATGATATCACCAAGGCCTACAATGAGACTTGGCGGAAGGACAATGACCTGATTTACTTCCTCCTTGGAGGAACGGTGAGTGACTTCCTTGAGGAACAGTATGAAAAAGCCAAAGAAGGTTATAAGACGTTTCCTTATGAAATGTCTTATGAGTCTTTTGAGGAAAAGTTTTATGATGCACAAATTGCACGTAAAATTTTTCAAAGAGCTGGCTTTGATATCACGTTTTTCACCACTCCTCCCACCGGACATCTTTTCTGGAAGAAGCCTGGTGTAAGAATGGCAAGAATCACCATTAAGCGATAATCCTTTTTCCTGTCACAACAATTGTTGTGGCAGGATTTTTATTTTTGTGTTGCAAAGTTTATCCCTCTTGCAACTACGTCTTTCATATTTTCTATTAAATCATCTATTTCCTTAGGAGTCACTATAAAGTTATAATCTTCTGGTGTTAATATTTCTTTTATCATTTCATATTTATCTTCTTCTTGTAATTGATTTAAAAATTCATTTGACTTTGCTTCTTCTTGAACTTTTTGAATAAATAAATCTAAACTGTCTGCAGCTATTGTTGCCGCTTCTACAACTGTTGGTATTCCTATTGCAATAACTGGCACTCCTAAAGTGTCTTTTGTTAGTTCTTTTCTTTCATTTCCAACCCCTGCGCCTGGAACAATTCCTGTATCTGCAAGTTGTACTGTACTGCTAATTCTTTCTATGCTTCTAGATGCAAGTGCATCAATTACAATTATCAATTTTGGATGAATATTTTCTACTATTCCCTTTATAACTTCTAATGTTTCTATCCCAGTGGTTCCAAGGACCCCAGGTGCTATAGCACTTACTGGTCTAGTGTCTTTATCAAGTACATCTGGCATATAGTTTAGTAAATGTCTTGTAATATCTATTTCATTTACTACTTTAGGTCCTAATGCATCTGGTGTAACATATAGATTTCCTAGTCCAACTACTAATATGTCTTCTTGTGGATCTACTAAAGCTCCAATTAAATTTTTCAATTCCTTGGTTACTGCTTCTGATGCTTTTTGTATTTCGTCTTCTCCTGCTATTTTCAAATTTTTAATATCTATAGTAATATATGTGCCTTTTCTTTTACCTATTGCTTGTTCTCCATTATCATTCAGTACTTTTACTCTTGATATTTTTATATCATCTGTAAAGCTTTCTTCCTGTGTTTCTAAGCCATCTACTTCATTTGATATATTATTGGCTTTTTTAAATAAATCTCTTCTTTCTAAAGCTAAATCAGTTCTAAAATTAATCATATAATCTACCTCCCAAAATATTATTTCCAAAAACTACATGATTATTCTAAAAAACACTTGATATTTTTTGTTTTTTTTGCTATTATATGTAGGTAATATTTATGCAGGTGTGGCGGAATTGGCAGACGCACAGGACTCAAAATCCTGCGAAGTAACATTCGTGTGGGTTCGACCCCCACCACCTGCACCACAAAAAAATCTCTAAATTTTTCTAGAGATTTTTTATTTCACATTGTATTCAATGCAGTGTACTTTAATTATTTTACTTGTGTATTCGTCTTCTAAATAGTTTATTTTAAAGTCTTCTTTATTTGCTTCTACTAGTTTGTATTTACTTAAATCAACCAATATTTCATCTGATAAATTCATTCCTAATGGCAAAGTCTGGTTTGTATTATCATAAAATATAATGTTTGAATAATACAATACTGGCATAGCTTCTTTTAGATTTACTTTGTATAAGTATATTTCATCTTCTAATTTATTTTCATTAACCGCTTCATTTTCACTCAAATGAAATATATTCAAATTTTTAGTGTCTAGTTCTTTGTTAGAAGTTAGATATAGCGAAATATTTTGAAATGTTGTTGTTTTGCAAAATGCTTCTTTTAGTAGATTTAAGTAATTTCTTAGAGTATCTATATATAAGTCTAAATCTGTTTGCTTATTTATGTTTAGTACTTTATATTTATCTTTTTCTATTTCCCTGTGCTTTTTATTATCTATAATCTTTATTTTAGTAATGTCTTCTGAAAGACCGCCAAATATGTCAAAATCCTTTAACTCTACTGTTTCTATATTATCCTCATAACTTGTTTTTAATTTTTGTAATTCTTGCTCTAATAATTTCTTTTGTGTTGCTGTTAGTTTATCGCTTTTAGTTTTATTTAGTATTTGTGATGATACCAATGACTGTTTAACTGCAAATATTGCATCTGTTTCATTCTTAGATAATTTTCTTCTTTGAACTTCATCTGCTTTTTTTCCAAAATCTTCAATATCTTCTTCATAATTAAAGCTTTTACCTATCTTTTCTTTTTCAATGTTTTCATCTTCTTCACCTTCATTTAAGCTAGGTAATTCATCTTTATTTGTAAACTTCCAAAATTCAAAAATACTTTTTTTGTGAAGCTCTATTTCATTCAAATAAATATTTGCATTTTTTATTTTTCTTTCTAGATTTATTTGTTTTAATTCCAAAGCTTTCTCGTCTATTTTTAGCGCTTTTACCATTTTTTGTCTTGCTTCTAGTTTAGTGCACACCTCTATTAAATCTTCAATTGTGTACTGCTTTGTTTGTGTTTCTACCTTCTCTTCTTTATCTTGTTTTTCCTGTTTTTTCTCTGGATTATTTTGCTTAGTTTTATTTATTGGTTTTAACTCTTTTTTTCTTGTTGAAAAATAATATTTAACTTTTCCTAAAAAGCTTTTTTTACATTCCAAGAAAGTAGATATTTGACGTTGTTTATTTAGATATTCTTCGTTTTGCTTTTCAACTTCTTCTTTTATTTTTTGTAATTTTGCTTGTGCTTCTTGTATTTTCTTTTCTTCTAAGTTGATTAACATTCTTTTTTGATTTGCTTCAAATTGTATAAAATCTGTTAGATTTTCATAGCTAATTTCTTTTTCTCCTAATGTAGTTTTTAGCGAAAACTCTAGTGAACCTTCATCATTTATTTTTGTTTTGAAATTAAAATCATCTGGAAATGCTGTTGACAAAATAAATAAAGCTTTGATTAACTTGTACTGTTTTAATGCTTGTTCTTTGCTGTCTAAAGTTATTATATAATCGCTTTTTATTTTTTCATAAACATTAGCTCTTCCCACTATTTTTATACACATTTTTTGTTTTTTATCATATACTTCAAAAATATTAGGCCATTCTTTAGTGTAATACCACAAATAATTTTCCAAATCAGTTATTTGACTTTTTAATAAATAGTTTCCTGAATACTCTTGATAAGTAATTGGTACAAATATGTTTTCTTTTTTTCTCTTTTTCTTGCTTTCTATTTGTTTTTTTAGCAAGTAAAATAGTGCTGAATTATTATATTCATTTGTTGGTACTAGCATAAAGTATTGATCTGATACATCTGAATAGTATATTTGCCATGTATAATTTCCATCATATTTTACTTGGTTAGGTATCTGATCATTTAGTTTTTCTTGTTCTTTCTCTACTTTTTTTATATCTTCTATATTTGTATCATTAAGTAATCTTAAAAATGTAGCAAACTTTTCGACATTTTGCTCTGTCTTTGAGTCTAAATAGTTTCCAATTGGACTACTTAATTTATATTTTTCATTTAAATTGGTTAGTCTATCTGTTGGAGTTAAAAGAATTTCAATATTATTTACATCAATATATTTATATACTTTATATGTTGTATCATTATATGATTTTAAAGGTCTAAAAGAAAATGGAGTAAATTCTGTTAGAAATTTCGGTATTCTTTCTAAATTCAATCCAATATATTCCAGTTTTTCTTTTAATTTTTCTTTATCTTCTGCAATGTTTTTGCGCATTTTTTCCTCCTGTAAATTATCTAAGTTTTTTGGAGCGGGTAGCGGGAATCGAACCCGCGCGATCAGGTCGGAAGCATGACATTCTACCACTAAATTATACCCGCAAGTTTTATATATTTATTATAAGTCAAATTGCTCATAATTGCAATATTTTTTAAAAGTCTATTTAGTAAATTTAGGAACAAAATATTTTTATATACTTTGTCAACAGTTTGAAAAAGACAATACTAAAGTATTGTCTTTTTATTTTTATTCTACAAATGATTCTGGTTTCTTATCTAAGGTTTGAATATAATCGTCTGGTTGATATTCTTTTTGATTTGTTATTACATCTTTTATAGGTATTATTGTATTATCTTGTAAAATAACATATTCATAAGTAAAGGTTAATACCTCATCATAATATTTACTTAATAAGTCTATCTTCATAGTTGTTGTTTGAATATTTCCGTTTTCGTCATAATAATTTAGTATTTCATAAAACCCTTTATCTGTTTTTAATATTCTCTCATTATATATTTTTATTATTTCTTCGCCTTCATAATTTCCACTTACTTTGCGTATTTCTGTGTTCGTTCCTGCATTTTGACTTTTTTGTTCAAGTTTATAAAGTATGTTATCTTTCACATACCAATAAGCAGTAATAAAATTATAATCTATTTTTTTTGCATATAGGTCCTCTGTATATGATTTCTTTGTATAATTTTTTAATTCATATACTGCCTTTTCATAACTTTCATAATTGTTTTCATTATTATCTATGTTATTGTCATGTAGCCTATATATGTTATCCATATCATTTATAAAAGGTATATCTGTACTATTAGACGGCAATAAACTTAATACCTTCATATCATATGGTATCTCATACACTTTCTTATAACTCATCTCATCTTGCGTTAGTTTCTTAGGATTAAAAATATATACTGTATTATCATTTACAAAAGTGTATTTAGTAAATAATGTATTTGTACTTAGTACTTCTCCTCCTATAAACTTTTTATAATCCATTGTAGTTTTGTTATTCTTTTTCATTACTGCCTCAATAAGATTCTTCGGCTCTGTTTCATCAGGAATGTCACCCTTATCTATATTTTTATTTTTTAATAAAATTCCACTTACAATTGCTATTCCAATTACTAATAGTACAATTATTAAATATATAATTTTCTTATTTTTCATTTGTTTGCCTCCTAATATAATTTTTTATTATTATATCATATAAAATTATGCTTATACTATATTTTATATTGAATTTTTTCAAATGATTATATATAATATTTATGAGGTGTTTTATATGAATTTAGAAGATTTAAATCAATTCCTTATAAATAAACATGTATGGATTATTTTGTTAACTATTATTATCTCTATAATTCTTTTAAGAGCAAAGGATAGAGTTCTAAATAGAGCAATTAGAAGAATTGAACAACGTGATAATTCAAGAGAATTCAAGAGAGAAATCACATACATAAAACTTGCTAAACATATTATAAACTATGTTATTATAATTATTGCATTTTTATTTATTTTACAATTGCTAGGATTTAATGTTAGCTCTATAATAGCTGGACTGGGAGTCGTTTCTGTTATAGCTGGTCTTGCTCTTCAAGATGCTTTAAAAGACATTATTATGGGATTTAATATTATAGTTGATAACTACTTTTCTGTGGGAGATATTATAAAAATTGCTGATGTTGAAGGTAAAGTAATTGAGCTTGGAGTTAAGTCAACTAAATTAAAAGATGTAAATAACGATAATATCTTTGTTATTGCTAATAGAAATATATCGCAATCCTTACGATTATCTGACCAATTAGTAGTTGATGTGCCAGTCTCATATGATGAACCTACAGAAAAAATCGAAAAACTTATAGATATAATGGTTGAACAGATATCTCAATGTCCTAATATTAAAGGTGCAAAATATTTAGGCATAAGTGAATTTAAAGATTCTTCTGTAGCTTATAGGATAATGATATATTGTTCACCTGAATACAAACTAGCTTCAAGAAGATATGCTTTAAGAATTATAAAATTAACATTAGATGCAAATAACATAATAATACCATATAATCAACTTGATATTCATCAAAAATAAAAGTGGGCTTCAATAAAGTCCACTTTTACTCTTCTACATATCCTATATATGGTAAGTTTCTATATTTTTCATCATAGTCTAAACCATATCCAAGTACAAATTTATTTTCTATTTCAAATCCAACATAGTCTAAATTTATTTCTTTTTGTCTTCTTTCCTTTTTATCCAAAAGCACACATATTTTTAAGCTCTTTGGATTTTTAGTTTTTAAATAATCACGCAAATAGTTTAATGTTATTCCTGAATCTATTATATCTTCAATAATTATTACATTTTTGTTTTCTATGTCTTCACTTATATCTAATTTAAAATCTAATTTTCCTGTTGTATATCTATTATTTACACCATAACTACTAACTCTTACAAAATCTAATATTACATCACTTCCAGTAATTTTTTTAGATAAATCTATTGTAAAATATACCGCACCTTTTAACGTACATATTAAAACAATATCTTCTCCATTATAGTCCTTTGAAATTTGGTTTGCTAATTCTTCTATTCTTTTATTTAAAGTTTCTTCATTTATTAATATCTTATGCTCCAACATTTTTATTACTCCTTTTATCCTAGTTTATCTCCATTTTCTACCTTTTCAGTTGGTTGTATTAACACTACTCCTTGTTTACTATATGTTCCTAATACTAACACCTGTGAAAGGAAATTCGCTATTTGTTTTTCTGGAAAGTTCACAACTGCAAGTATTTGCTTTCCCTCTAATTCTTCTGGTTTATATACCTCTGTTATTTGTGCAGAAGATTTTTTTATTCCAATCTCATCTCCAAAATCAATTTCTAGTTTGTATGCAGGTCTCTTAGCTTCTTTAAATATCTCTGCTTTTACAATTGTTCCAACCCTAATATCTAATTTCATAAAATCATTAAATGTCGCCACGTAAAACCATCTCCCTAAATTAAATTTTTATAATGTTATCACAAAATTCGAAAATATACAATAAAAATTTATTTTATTTTTGTAAAACTTTTGTTTGACATTTTTAAAATAGTATATTATAATAATTGCGAACATTTATTCTTTGAATGGAGGACTATATGGAAATTGATGAAAAGTTAGAGATATTATCCGCTTCTGCCAAATATGATGCTTCTTGTAGTTCATCTGGAGGCATAAGAAAAAATATACCCGGTGGAATTGGTAATAGTGAAATTTCAGGAATTTGTCATAGTTGGGGCGCTGACGGAAGATGTATTTCTTTGCTTAAAATTCTGATGACCAATTGTTGTATGTATGATTGTAAATACTGTATAAATCGTAAGAGTAATTCTGTTAGAAGAGCTACTTTTACTCCAAAAGAAATTGCTGATTTAACAATTGGATTTTATAAACGTAATTATATTGAAGGGCTATTTTTAAGTTCAGCTGTTATAAAGTCACCTGATTATACTATGGAACAAATGATACAAGCTATTAGTATTTTGAGAAACGAGTATCACTTTAATGGATATATTCATGCTAAAACTATTCCTGGTAGTAGTAAAGAACTTATTGATAAATTAGGTACTTTAGTAGACCGTATGAGTGTTAATATTGAACTTCCTTCTCAAACTAGTTTAAAACTATTAGCACCTGATAAATCTAAAGAAAATATTGTTAAACCAATGAGCTATATCTCAAGTAAACTAAATTTATCTGCTCAAAAGTTTTTGCCTGTTACTAAGAAAAATTTTAATTTTTTGCCTAGTAATGTAATTCATAAGCCCAAGGACAAAAACTTTGTACCTGCAGGTCAAACCACACAAATGATAGTTGGTGCAACACCTGACACTGACTTACAAATCATTAAGTTATCTGAGAGTTTGTATAATAAATTTCATTTAAAAAGAGTTTATTATTCTGCTTATGTTTCAGTTAACGAAGATTCCAATTTGCCTACTTTAGCCAAACCTCCATTACTTAGAGAAAATAGAATTTATCAAGCCGACTGGTTACTTAGATTTTATGGTTTTAAGGCAGATGAATTATTAAATGAACAAAATCCTAATTTTAATACTTTGCTAGATCCTAAATGTGATTGGGCTTTAAGGCATTTAGGTAGTTTTCCAGTAGAAATAAATACTGCTGATTACTATACTTTGCTTAGAATTCCAGGTATTGGAGTTATTTCAGCTAAACGAATTATCTCTGCAAGGAAGTACTGCCATTTACAGTTTGAACACCTAAAAAAATTAGGAGTTGTTTTAAAAAGGGCTAGATATTTTATTACTTGTAACGGAAAATATTATGATATAGTTAGAAATTTTAATAATGGTTTTATTGAGCAAAACTTGTTATTTTTAGAAAGAAGCAGTTTGCCTATGCCCTCATATGTTCAAACATCTTTGTTTGATAATGCTGAGCCAAATAGATTTGACAGGTTAAAAGTGCTTACTGGAAATTTGTAAAGGAGTGTAATGTAATGATTAATTGGAAAATTTTAAATAATGAATTTTATTTGTATGACGGAACTTTTAATGGGTTACTTAGTGTTGCTTTTTATTGCTATATCAATAAATCAATACCTTGTAATGTGGTGGCTGAAGAAAAATATATACATAATTTATTAGAAACTACCAAATTTATACCAACAAATGAAGTTAGCGCTGAACGTGTTTTTAATGGAATGTATAGAGTCGCAGGTAAAGAAGCTGTGTATGATTGCTATAATGCTTTTTTATCTGGTAATGCTAATAAAGAGTTACCCATATTAAAATACATTTTAAATAGTTTTGAAATTGGTCCTAATATTTGTAATATGCTTTCAATTGATTATGTGCTAGAAGTTGTAAAGTTACGCAAAAATGTACTTATGGAAGCTCATAGATTTGACGGTTTAGTTCGTTTACAGGAAATTGGTAATAATTTGTGGTATGCTTCTGTTCACCCTGATAACAATATAATTGAAAATGTAGGACAATTTTTAATGAAGAGATTTCCTATGCAGAATTTAATTTTGCATGATAAAAATAGAAATTTGGCTTTTATGTATAGTGTTTTAAAGCCTAATAATTACGAAATAATTGAGGTACCTGAAAATATACAATTTTCTGTTTTTTCAGAAGATGAAATTAAGTTTCAGTCTTTGTGGAAGACATTTTTCAAAAGTGTTGCAATTAAAGAAAGAACAAATCCTAGGTTACAAATGCAGTTTATGCCCAAGAAATATTGGAAAGATTTGACAGAAGTGTCTTAGTTTAATTGACATCAAATAGTTTCAGTGTTATAATTTAAGGAACTTGACTTAATATAGTCAAATAATTTAAAAGGAGTTTTGTATATGAAGACCAGTGTCACCTTTTGTGCCCCTTACGTTGATGATTACAGTGGCGAAAAGCGGGATTTTGTATACGAATATAAAGTCCCTACAACTTCATTTGAGAGAATTCAAGAAGTTCTCACTAAGCAATTAAAAGCAGAATATTGTGCTTCTAAGCACAGTTTTACTTTTGCTTCACGCGAAGACTTATATCAAGGCCTCGAAAAGGTCGCACACCTGATTGTTGTGTGCAGATAAGTAACTCCTAAGAAAGAGCATACCGAATTTGGTATGCTCCTTCTTTATCTTTATTTGTATTCTTCTACTTCTTTTTTAATTTTTGATATAAAGTCTTCTAGTCCCATTGCTCCAATATCACCATCTGATCTAGAACGAACTCCTACTGCGTTTGCCTCTACTTCTTTATCTCCTATAATTAACATATATGGAATTTTTTGAAGTTGTGCTTCTCTAATTTTGTAACCAATTTTTTCTTGTCTTTCATCAAGTTCTGCACGAATTCCATTGTTGTCTAGTTCTTCTAGAACCTTTTCAGCATATTCTTTATGTGCATCAGCTATTGGTAATATTTTTACTTGTACTGGTGATAACCATGTTGGGAATGCACCTGCATAATGTTCTGTTAAAATACCAATAAATCTTTCAAATGAACCAAATAATGCTCTGTGTAGCATAATTGGTGTTTTCTTTTCTCCATCAGAATCAATATATGATAAATTAAATCTTAATGGTAATTGGAAATCAACTTGTACTGTTCCCATTTGCCATTCTCTTCCTAAACAGTCTTTCATTTTAATATCAATTTTTGGACCATAGAAAGCTCCATCACCTTCATTTACACGATAGTTGTCTTTACCACATATTTCATCTAATACATCTTTTAAGTCCGATTCTGCTTTATTCCATAAATTGATGTCTCCCATATAATCTTCTGGTCTAGTAGATAATGTTAATATAAAGTCTAATCCAAATATATTATATAGTTTTTTAGCAATTTCAAGAATGTTTTTAATCTCTTCTTTAATTTGTGATTCCATAACATAGTTGTGTGAATCATCTTGTCTAAACATTCTTACACGGAACAAACCATTTAATTGTCCAGATTTTTCGTTACGATGTATAACATCTATATCACTAAATCTTAAAGGTAAGTCTTTGTAACTTCTTAATTTGCTTTGATAAATTTTAATAGAGTTTGGACAGTTCATTGGTTTTAAAGCTTGTTCTTTTCCATCACTATCTATTAAAACAAACATATCTTCTTTGTAATGATCCCAATGTCCTGATGTTTTCCATAAACTACTACTGTTTAATTGTGGACCAGAGAATTCTTGATATCCTCTCTTTTTATGTTCTTTTCTCCAAAGGTCTATAAGTATATTCATCATTGTAAAGCCTTTAGGCATCCAATATGCCATACCTGGTGCAGTCTCATCAAAGAAGAATAAGTCTAGTTCTTTTCCTAATTTACGGTGATCTCTTTTTTTAGCTTCTTCTAACATATGTAAATATTCTTCTAGCATACTTGCTTTAGGGAATGCAATACCATAAATTCTTTGAAGAGTTTGTTTTGTTTCGTCTCCTCTCCAATATGAAGCTGATGAATGTAATAATTTAAATGCTTTTACTGAACCTGTGCTCATAATATGTGGTCCTGCACATAATTCTTTAAATTCACCTTGATTATAAAAACTAATTTCTTCGTCTTCTGGTAATTCTTCAATTAGTTCTACTTTGTATGGTTCTTTTCTATCTTTCATTAACTTAATAGCTTCTTCTCTTGGAAGAGTATATCTTGTAATTGGTAAATCCTCTTTTACAATCTTTTTCATTTCTTCTTCGATTTTAGCTAAATCTTCCTCTGTAAATGGTTTTTCTACATCAAAATCATAATAGAATCCATTGTCAATAGATGGACCAATTGTTAATTTTGCGCTATCTCCATATAGTCTTTTTATAGCTTGTGCCATAATGTGAGATGTTGTGTGCCAATATGCCTTTTTACCATCTAAATCATCAAAAGTTAAAATTTCTAATTTACAGTCTTTTTCAATTATAGTACGTAAATCTTTTACCTCTCCATCAATTTTGGCAGCCATAGCATTTCTTGCTAAGCCTTCACTCAATTTTTTTGCTACTTCTAAAACAGAAGAACCTTCATTAACCTCTATTTTAGAACCATCTTTTAATTCTACTTTTACCATAGTTTCTCCTCCTTTTAATAAAAAAATTTTAGTGCTTATTTCTATTTTTTGAGCAATACAAAAGCACTTCTAAAGTATTGCTACCTTAGGAGTGCTTATATACACGGTTCCATCCTATTTTTAACTTAATTACTCTTTAACGCAGATATACGCCTAGCTTTTAACTAGGAACCAATGAGGTAGTTTTTCAAATCTGTTTATTTAAGTTGGCTTTCAGCCGGTGACCAACTCTCTCTTTCAACAACCTTGATTTTACTTTGTCTCATTCTCGTCTTTATTTTTCAAACTATATATTATTATACTCGCTGTTTTCACAAGTGTCAAGTGATTTTATATAAGTTTTAGTATATCTTCTTTTGGTTGTACTCCTATTGTTCTGCCTGATTCAACACCATTTTTTATAACTATAAATGCTGGGATTGTCATTATTTCATATTTTTCTGCTAGTTCATGATTTTCATCTACATTTACTTTGCATACTTTTAATTTGTCTCCCATTTCTTCTGAAATTTTGTCTATTACTGGCGACATCATTCTGCATGGTCCACACCAGCTTGCCCAGAAGTCTATTAAAACCGGTACATTTGCCTCCATTACTTCTTTTTCAAAATTATCTTTGTTTAATTCTGTTACACTCATCTTTATAACTCCTTTCTAAAAAATCTAATTGTTTTTTAATACAGCTAAACCTGCTTTAGCACCTTCATATACAGCTTTTGATATTTGTAGTAATCCTCCTGTGCAGTCTCCACACGCAAACAAACCTGGTACTGTAGTTTCCATATTTTCATTTACAATAATGTTATTGTTTTCAATTCTTGCCCCAATTTTTCTAGCTAAGTCACTGCTCGAAGCTGTTCCCATTGCAATAAATACTCCGTTTAGATTTTGTATTGTATTGTCTTCAAATTCAACTTCTTCAAGCTTTGTGTCTCCTCTAAATTCTCGTATTTTTTTGCTATTTACTTCAATACTGCTATCTCTGTTTTCTACCATAGTATTTCCATTTGTAAGTATAGTTACTGAACTTGCAATTGGCTTTAATGTTTCAAACTCGTGTATAGCATAGTTTCCGTCTCCTAATACTGCAACATCTTTGCCTTTATAAAAGAAAGAATCACATACCGCACAATAGCTTACACCTTTTCCTTCAAATTCTTTTATTCCTTTTATGTTTGGAACATTTCTACTTACTCCTGTAGCTAGTATTACTGCTTTTGCTTCATACTTTGAATTAACAGTTTCTATAGTAAATTGATTTATATATTCAATATTTATTACTTCGTCTTCTATAAAATCTATACCTAAATTCTTGGCTTGTTTTATTCCGTTTACATATAACTCTTTGCCAGATATTCCATTTTCAAATCCATAGTAATTATCTATTTTTTCTGCTTTTTGTAATGTGCCATTTCCCTTTGATATTACTAATATTGATAAGTTTCTTCTTTTAGCATAAATTGCTGCTGTAATTCCAGCTGGGCCACTACCAATTACTATTACATCATACATTTTGCTTCCTCCTGTTAGTTATTATACACTAAATTATACTTTTTTGAAATATAAATTAGAAATAATTTTTTGATTTTAAAATTTTTAAATTTTTTTCAAAATTTGCTTGACAAACCGAACAACTTTTTGTATACTATATACGAACATTGATTTGGAGAATATTTATTTTGTTAGGAGGCTTTAATTATGAGTATTTTTAAAAATAGAAGTAATGTAATTTCATATACAGTAAACAAGGAAATCGGTTCAAACTGCTATGTTTCAGTAGATGGTGGCGAAGTTGTAGTTAATGCCCCTTGGTATTTTTCTAGAAGACAAATTCAAACAGTTATTGAAGAAAAAAAGCAATGGATTTTAAATAAAATAGAAGAATATCAACAACAAAATATGATATATTCTGATAAAGGAAATATTATAGTTTTAGGTGCAAGCCATCAAGTACGTTTATATTACAAAAGTGTAGATGCTCCTAGTATCAATTTAGTGAATCGTACTATTGAGGTTGTTCTTCCTAATAAATACAAAAAAATAGAAACTGCTCAAGTTTTAAAAATATTAGTTGACAAACTTTATGAAAAGGTTGCTGAACAAGAAGTTGAAAGAGCTATGGAAAAAACAAGATTATTGTTAGGTTATGCACCAGAAGATTATGAAGTTAAAAAGATGGCTAACAATATTATGGCACATTTTTCTAGTGAAGAACAAAAAATATCTATAAATTACAATATTGCTAAATATGATAGAAATGTTATTGATTATATTGTATTACATGAATTCTGCCATATGAAATACAAAATTCATACAAAGAATTTTTGGAAAATAATTGCTAAATATATGCCAAGTTATGAAAGATATGAAAATATTTTAAAAGGCTTGTCATATTAAAATAACCTTAATTAGTTTTTAACAACAAAAATTGCTAACCATTATAGGTTAGCATTTTTGTTACTAGTTATTATTTTCTAATATAATCTATATATTCATAATCAAATGGATTTGCCTCATTTTTTAAGCCTTTTTCTACTTTAATAGCTTTCCATTCTTCATCTTTAATTTCTGGAAAATATACATCTCCTTCAAAATCTTGATTTATTTTTGTTATATACATTTTATCTGCATATGGCATAAGCAATTTATATATAGTTGCTCCACCTATTATAAAGTTCTCTTCTTCTGAATTCTTGTATTTATCTAATAGGCTTATATCTGATAATATCTCTACATTTTCATCATTAATATTCATTTGTGCATCATTACATAGTATAACATGTTTTCTGTTTGGTAGCACTCTACCTAAGGATTCAAATGTTTTTCTTCCCATAATTATTGTATGTCCTGTTGTAAGTGCTTTAAATCTTTTTAAATCTTCTGGTAAATGCCATATTAGTTTATTGTCTTTTCCTATTACATTATTATTTGCTATTGCTACTATAATACTTAACATATCCTTCTCCTTTTTATACAGATACTGGCATTTCTATTTTTCCTAAATGTTCATATCCTTCTAGTTTGATATCATCTATTGTAAATTTATAAAAGTCCTTAATCTCTGGGTTTATCCATAATTTTGGTGCCGGTAATGCTTTGTCTCTTCTTGATAAATGTTCTTTCATTCCTTCTATTTGATTTTCATAAATATGTGCATTACTAATGCAAACTGTTAATAATCCTGGTTTATATCCTGTCACTTGTGCTAATAGATGTACTAATACTGCATATTGCACAACATTAAATGGATTTCCTAAAGGTAAGTCATTTGAACGAATTGTCAACATACAATTTAATTTTCCATCTGTTACATCCCAACAACTATTAAATACACATGGATATAATGCACCTGTGTCTAGATATGGAATTTGCCATAAGTTTATAATCATCCTTCTATTTTGTGGGTTTGTTTTTAGTTGTTCTATTAGCGTATCTATTTGATGGAATTCTTTTACTATCCAACCATATGCTGTACCAATTGTTCCATCTTCCATTTCCCATTCGTCCCAAATGTGCACATTTTCTGCTTTTAACTCTTCTACACTATTAGATTGTTTTTGAAATATCCATAATAGTTCTTTTACTGCTGTTTTAAATGCTACAAACTTTGTAGTTAGTATTGGAAATTCCTCTTCTAAGTTGAATTGCATAATTTGGTGTGGTAATTTATATGTTGCTACACCTGTTCTATTTTGGTCATAATAGCCATCTTTTAGAATTTTATCTACTATGTCTAAATAAATATCATCAAATTTACTCATTATATTTCCTCCTAATATATACTTATATTTTTATATCATAATTAAACATAAAAGTAAATTATGGAAAAGTGGTTGTAATACAAACTTAATTTTTTTGTAATGTTTTTGTAATATTACATATGCATATTAAAGTCAGGCACATATTCTTCTTCATGTTCTCCAAGTTCTTGTATATATCCATTTTCTAATTCTAAGGTATATAAGTAATTTTCTATTTCTTTATACTCTTTTTTGCTTAACTTTCTATTTAATAACCTATCTTCTTTCGCTTTATATGTTGGAAAATATTGTGCCATAACACTTACATATGTGCCTTCAGGCATATTTTCTTTTATCCATTTTAAAATATGTTTTGAATTTTGAATATGGTTTGGTAATACCAAATGTCTAATAATTACACCTCTTTGTATTATACCATCTTCATCAAATACTGGCATTCCAACTTGTTTTTGCATTTCTTGTATTGCTGTGGTTGCTATTTTAAAGTAATTATCTGCTTTAGAATATTTAGTGCTTAGTTCATTTGAGTAATATTTTAAATCTGGTAAATACACATTTATGTATCCAGCTAACATTTTTATAGTTTCTACATTCTCATATCCATTAGTATTGTATATAACTGGTATATGCAAGCCATTTGCTTTTGCTATTTTTAATGCTTCTATAATTTGGTAAGCATACATTGTTGGCGTAACTAAATTTATATTATTTACTCCTTTTGCTTGTTGGTCCAATATTATTTTTGCAAGTTCTTCTACTGTTACTTCTTTTCCTTTTCCAAGTTGACTTATTTCATAGTTCTGGCAATATATACAATTCAAATTACAGTTGCTAAAAAATACTGTTCCAGAGCCGTTTTTACCGCTTATACTTGGCTCTTCGTAGTTATGTATAGATGCTAATGCAATTTTTATTTTATCATTACATTTACAATATCCAGCTTTTCCATTTGCTCTATTTACTCCGACAATTTCTTGGACAAATATTACATTTCTCTAAATTCATTTTTTCTCCCTATATAATTGTTATTTTTTAATATTTGTATTATAATATCTTATAACTATTTTGTAAAGTTTAGGAGGAAGAAATGAGTTTTATTGAAAGAGAATATAAAGTTGATATTAGGCATATTGGAACTAGTAATTTGATTACTAATTATGGTATTTTGTGTTTGCTTGAAGATGTTGCTACTGTTCACTCTGATATTGCTGGTTATGGCATAGCTCAAATGCCTTTTACTCATGTTTCTTGGATTTTACTTAATTGGAAAGTATCTGTTCTTAAAAGAGTTGCTTTTGGAGATACTGTAAAGGTTAGAACTTGGTCTGTACCATATAATGAACTGTTTACTTTTAGAAATTTCGAAATTTATGATAATGAAGATAATTTAATTTGTATTGCAAGTTCTAAGTGGACTTTAGTTAATTCTGATACAAAAACTCTTACCAAGATTACCAAAGAAATAGAACTTAGTTATGAACCTGAAGACAAATTAGTATTTGATAAACTTGAAATTGCAAAATTAAAAGAACCAAGCAATTCTGAGCATACTTTTAGTTTTAATGTTTTAAGAAGAGATATTGATTTTAATAATCATATGCATAATTTATACTATCTCCTATATGCTTATGAGGCATTACCTAGTGAAGTTTATGAAAAAGGCGAATTAAATAATTTTGAAATTATGTATAAGTCTGGTAGTATGTTAGGTGATAAAGTTGACTGCTATTATTCTTACGAGAATGATGCACATTACGTTGTAATGAAAACTGATAATAAATTACATGCTATTATTAAATTAAATTAATATTCCTAGCGGTTGCATTTTGCATCCGCTTTTTTCTTTTATCACATTTTTTGTTTTTATGTCATAAAATGTAATATGAATTTAATTTAAGGAGGAATATTAAACATGTTTAATCGTTATAAGAGATGTTGTTGTCAAAACAAATATAATCCTGAGATTATCGAATCATTATGTAATGATGTTGGCACAACAGCAGATTATGCCCAAGACCCTGTAAATAGTTGTGGTTGTGGCTGTAATAATATGATGAACAGCAATTCATGTGGTTGTGGTTTTGATGAAGAGCCTATTTCTAATATGTTTCCATCTAACCCAATGTTAGGTCAAAGCTATGTTCCACTTCAAGAAATGGATAAAACCTTTACCACTTGTTGTGGTTTAAAAATGGGAACCATATTCCCTGAATTAGTAAGTCCATATATGCCTGGTCAAAGTATGGCTGAAAATGACTATTTAAGAAGAACTAATGAAATTGGAGAGGGGTGTAATGGTTAATGGAAGATGAAAATAGAGATTACAGTAGAGCTGATATGCTAAATAGTATTAAAAGTTTAAATTTTGCTGTTATTGAGTTAGGTTTATATTTAAACACTCATCCAGATGATGAAAGAGCTCTTTGTTTACACAGAGAATATTGTAGACAATTGAAAGATATAAAAGACAAATATCAAAAAGTTTATGGACCTTTAAGCATTTACTACCCATGTAATAAGTGGAGATGGCTTGAAGAACCATGGCCATGGGAAGGAGGAAATATTTAATATGTGGACTTATAATAAAGTATTAGAATATCCAGTTAATATAAAACGCCCAAATGCTAAACTTGCTAAATTTATCATTTCTCAATATGGTGGTCCTGATGGTGAGCTTGCCGCTTCCCTTCGTTATTTATCTCAAAAATTTGGTATGCCTGACCAAATTGCAAAGGCAACTTTAAATGATATAGGTACTGAAGAACTAGCACATTTAGAAATGGTTGGTACTATTGTTCATCAATTAACTGAAGGCTTAAGTATTGAAGAAATTAAAGCTGCTGGTCTAGGCGCTTACTATACTGATCACGGTGTAGATATATATCCTCAATCTGCTGCTGGTGTGCCTTTCTCTGCAAATTGTCTTGCTTGTAAAGGTGACCCAATTGCTAATTTACAAGAAGACTTGGCTGCCGAACAAAAAGCTAGGGCAACTTATGAAAAATTGATTGATTTATGTGCAGATGACCCAGACGTTGTTGACCCTCTTCGTTTCTTAAGAGAAAGAGAAGTTGTTCACTTCCAAAGGTTTGGGGAGGCATTAAGAAATGTTCAAGATAGACTTGCTCAAAGAAAATTTTTTACAAGTGGAATGAATAATACAAATAGTATTAATAATAACACAAACAATAATGATTGTGGTTGTGGAATGTAAATATATTAAAAGTGGCACCTATAAGATGCCACTTTATTTTTTTATTCTTTATTTGTTCTATTAAATGCCGGTATTTCTTCCATTGCTGTGTTTTTAGCAGTCTTTATTAAAGTTTGGAAGAACTCCATAATCATTTTCTTACTTTCATCATCTAAACTTTGGTATTTTTTAAGCATTAGTCTTACATCTGTAAATAATCTTTCTTTTATTTCTTTGAAGCTATTTGCGTCTGTTGTATTTATTATTTCAAATATTGCATCAATTACTATTTCTCTTTGTTTTGGTTCTATTTCTTTTAACCATTCTTTTAATGTTTTGTCTACAAATTGGCTTCCATTTGTAACCTCTGCTAAGCTTACAAGTTTTTTACCTTCAAGTTGCCAACTGTACAAATCATGTTGCATAAGACCTTTTTGAACACTTTGAACAATAGTGTATTTTTCCTCATGGTTAAGTAGTCTTCCTATAACTGATGATTGTGGAATATATGTATGTACTTTGTTTATTGCTTCTTTATATTCATTTGTGTCTGTTATTTCTTCTATGAAGCCAGGTCCATCATTATTATATACATTTATAATTCTATTTTTTACAGTTTTATTTGCAAATGCTGCAGCATATACTGCAAGATTTCCGCCTTTTGAGTGCCCACCTATTCTTATTTTTTGTTTATATCTTTTTGCAATTTCATTTACATATTGTGCTGAATCTCTTTGTGAAGCAATATGTGCCTTAAAGCTCATATTAAAATCTTCTTTCCAGCCAACTAAGGTATCGTCTGTACCTCTAAATGTTACAAATATTGTATTGTCTGGCATTACAACTGTAACTGCAAAAAATTGTCTTTCCTCTTCTTTGTTGAATTTATTTACCATATTAGTTACAAGCATTTTTCCAAACCTTGCTGACTTACCAAGTAATGGTATAAGGTACTTGTCATCCTCCCAAAGTATTCTTAAGGTTGTTTGATCAGCTTGTTCAAATCTTTTTGCAAATTCTTCTATAGTTATTTCTTCATTTTCTTCTGCTAGTTGTTCAAATGGAAAGTAAGATAGCCTTGATAAGATTAGTCCATCAATTTCATTGAACTCGTCATTTTTCAGTTCTAAGTCTCCTCTCCATTTAACATAGTCACAAACATTCGCCATATATTACTCCATTCCTTTTTCACATTATTTTTCAACACTAGTCTGCCTTTTCAACAGCCTCACATATCCTACTCATAGTCTCAACACATTCTATTGGATATTCTCCTGTTGCAGTTTCTCCTGATAGCATTACATAATTTGCCATATCATATACAGCATTTGCTACATCATTCACTTCTGCTCTTGTTGGTCTTGGATTATGTGTCATTGACTCTAACATTTGAGTAGCTATTATAACTGGTTTTCCTGCTCTGTTACATTTTCTAATAAATTCTTTTTGTCTAATTGGAACTTCTTCCATTGGAATTTCTACGCCTAAATCTCCTCTTGCTACCATAATTCCATCAGACACTTCTAGTATTTCGTCAAAGTTATCTATTCCTTGTCTATTCTCTATTTTAGCTATTATTTTGATGCCTTCTCCACCATTTTCTTGTAATACTTTTTTTATGTTCAATATATCTTGTGCACTACGTACAAAAGATGCTGCAATACAATCAAATCCTGCTTTTATACCAAATTTTATATCTTCAATATCTTTTTCTGTTGGACTTGGAAGATTTATTTCCATTCCTGGAATATTTATACTTTTAGTATTAGTTAATTTTCCACCATCTATTACTTGGCACACAATATCAGTCCCTTTTATTTCAGTAACTTTTATTTTTATCAGTCCATCATTTATTAAAATAACTGTGCCTGCACTTACCTCATTGTATAAGTTTTTGTAGGTTATTGAAACTTGTTCTTTATTTCCAATTATGTCTTCTGTTTTTAGTGTAAATGTAGCTCCAGGATTTAGCCAAATTTCTCCATTTTCGAATTTTCCAATTCTAATTTCTGGTCCTTTTGTATCTAACATTAAAGAAACTTTCTTTCCAACTTTTGCTCTTACTTTTTTAAAATTTTCTATTCTTTCCTCTTGGTCTTGATAATTTCCATGTGAGAAGTTAATTCTACCTACATTCATTCCTGCTAGAATAAGTCTTTCTAATACTTCTGGACTATCAACTGCTGGTCCCAAAGTACATATAATTTTTGTTTTTCTCATTTTAAGCTCCTTCCTATACATAAAGGGCGTTTATGTTACGCCCCTTATTCTTTTGTAATCCATTTTATTAAATTTAAGTTAGCTGAATCTAATATCATTTCATGTTTTGGCATTACTCTAAAAGTATATCCATAGTTTCCACCATTTACTAGATTTACTTTTGCTTTGTAAGTATATGTTCTAGTTTCTTCATTACTGTCTTCTAGTTCCATTGGAATTATAGTAATATCATCTACTGTTCCATTTTCACTTATTCTTCCATAATATACTTGTGCTTCGATATTTTCTTTATTAATGTTTGATAACTTAACTTTACATTTTACTTCAATGTTGTTTCCTGCATCTAAAGTAATATTATCTAAATTATTTTCTTGAGTTATTTCAATATCATTCCATGCATTTTTTATGCTTTCTTTCCAATTGTCAAGCTCTCCTACTTTTCCTAGGTCAGTATAATAATTTTTATACAAGTTGCACAATGGAATATATAGTTTTTGAACATAGTCTGTCAACATTCTAGCAGTGCTATACCTTCCACCATTTGACATTATAGATTCCTTCATGGTCTGCATCCATTTTTCTGAAATTCCATTTTCATCTTTTTCATAATACATTGGAATTATCTTATTTTCTAATGTGTCATATATGCTTTGGCTATCTGCTCTATCTTGTGTTTCATAGTCAGAATATTCTAATGATTCTCCTACTTTCCAACCATTTTTAGAATTATATCCTTCTGCCCACCAACCATCTAAAACACTAAAGTTAATTGCACCATTAACAGCTGCTTTCTGTCCACTAGTGCCTGATGCTTCCATTGGTCTTCTAGGTGTATTTAACCAAATATCTACTCCACTAACTAAGTATTTAGACATTTCTAAGTTATAGTTTTCTAATAAAAATACTTTTCCTTTAAACTGTGGTTTCATTGAAATTTCATATATATATTTTATTAAATCTTGGCCTTCTTTATCTGCTGGATGTGCTTTTCCTGCAAATATAATTTGTACCTTTTGATTTTTATTATTTAATATTTGTGTTATTCTCTCTAAGTCTTTAAATATCAATGTAGCTCTTTTATATGTTGCAAATCTTCTAGCAAATCCTATTGTTAAAGCATTAGGGTCTAAGCCATCTACTATTTTCATTATTTCATCATAATTATATCCACATCTTCTTAGTCTATTTATTGTATTCTCTTTAACAACTGCTAACATTTTTACTTTGCGCTCTTGGTGTGCTTTCCAAAGCTCCTCATTTGGAATATCAGCTATTTTTTTCCACACCTCATTATCATAGATTTTGTCTTGCCAATATGGAATTAAATATTTATTATATAATTCTTTTAAATATGGTGAAAGCCATGAGCAAGTGTGAATTCCATTTGTTACATATGTGATAGGAGATTCATTTGCAGCAATTTCTGGCCACACTTCTCCAAATAGTTCTCTTGAAACTGCACCATGTAGTTCACTTACTCCATTTTTCTTTCCTGCAACTTTTAATGCTAATATTCCCATATTAAAGCCTGTTGTATCTATTTTGGCATTTGGCTTCATTCCCATTTGGAAAAATTCTTGTTTTGTAATTCCTAGCTTATCCCAATATCCTTCAAAGTATTTTTCTACTAAGCTTAAGTCAAATATATCATTTCCTGCTGGAACTGGTGTATGTGTTGTAAATACTGTTTTTGCAGATATGATATCTCTTGCTATTGGGAAAGATATTTGTTTTTCTTTCATTAAGTTATATATTAGTTCTAATATTAAGAAAGAAGAATGACCTTCATTCATGTGATATATGGTTGGCTTATAGCCTAATGCTTTTAGCATTGCTACACCAGCTTGACCAAGTATAATTTCTTGTTGAATTCTCATTTCTCGGTCTCCACCATATAAAGTTTTGGTAATTTCTCTATATTCTGGAATATTTGCCTCAATGTCAGAATCAAGTAAATATAGCTCTACCCTTCCAACATTTACTTTCCAAGCTTTTAAATATATTTTTTTCTTTGGAAAATGAAGAGCCACTAATATATCTTTGCCTTCTGAATCTTTTACACTTTCTAAAGGTAAATTTTCTATATCTAAATTTTTATATTCAGTTTCTTGAGCTCCACTTCCATTTATTTTTTGATTAAAATATCCATTTTTATATAATAGACCTATTGCAACCAATGGTATGCCTAAATCACTGGCTGATTTTAGATGATCTCCTGAAAGTACTCCAAGTCCACCTGAGTAAATTGGTAATGTTTGATCTAGTCCATATTCTGCTGAAAAATATGCAATTAAGTCATTTTTATTATCTGGATATTTTTTATCAAACCAATTGCTCTTGCTTTTCATATAATCTTCAAAGTTTTCTACAACTTTGTCATATTTTTTTAGAAATTCTGGATTTTGTGCAGCTTTCTCTAATTTTTCTTGAGTTACTAATTTTAAGAATTTTATAGGATTTTTATTTACACTTTCCCATAAATCTATATCCATTTCTTTAAATAATTTTAAAAACTCTGTATTCCATGACCACCAAAGATTGTAACCAATCTCTGATAATTTTTCTATCCTTTTTGGTAATTGTGGATTTACTGTAATTCTATTAAATATATACATATCTTCCTCCTTGGTATCTTTCACCTGTTATTATCTATTAACTTTTAATTTTTGTCAATAAATTTTAGTGCACATCTAAAAATTCTATTTCTTTTTTAGAATATTCTTCTGGTCTCAGTCCAACTTTATTTCTCATTCTATCTAATAACAAAACTATAACTATTGTAAGTATACATCCTATTACTAACATTGCATTAGAGGCTGTAGTTATTTTTAATAGCCATGATGCTATTAGTGCAACTCCTGCTCTTGCTATACTCTCTACTAAATTGTACGCTGATATAATTTTATTTCTCATAGCTGAATTAGTAAAATTATTTAAATACCTTTTTATTAATGTATAGAAAGCACCTTTAGCTATAAATTGTATCAAGAATAGTACTATAAGTATTACTAGTGTTGCTTTTAAATTGAAGTTACCTAACACACAAAATCCTACTAAAATACATGAAATTGTTGTCGGTATAGATATTACTGCCAAGGTTTTATTTGTAAATCTGTTATGAATTCTATGTTGATTTTTTGCTGTAATTCCTGACATTATTCCAAGTGCGGCAAACACAACTCCAAAGTATTGTTCTGGCACTCCTATTTGCTCAAAAGTTCCACTTCTTAAGCTTATTAATACTCCTAATAAAGCAGCAAAGGTTGCACCAAACGCAAATAGATACTTTAATCTGCTTGACTGTAACATATATTTCAAAGAACGTTTTAGTTCTTTTAGATATTGTTTTATATTCACTAATTCTTGTTCTGATTTTCTTACATCATTAAATTTAAATGCTAACATTGTTGAAATCAGACAACAAACCAAGCATAATATTAGTGGTAAATATCCATTTATTACATATAAAAATCCTGAAGCAATAGATGTTATCGCATCTGCATAATAATACCATGCTAATCCTTTTCCATCTATCTTTGAAAATCTTTGTCCTCTTTTTCCGTCGTTTGGTAAGCTGTCATATAAAAGATTAGTTTCTACAATGCCTTTTATATTAAATGCCACTGCTGAAAAAAATTGGCCTATAAATACAAATGCTAAATTACTTGCAATAATATAGCTTAAAACTGATAGTACATTTATACTATTAGCCAAAATCAAACTGTTCCTTTTTCCTATTTTTTCTACTAATACTGTTAGGGGTAATTGTGTTGCCACTTTGAATATGGGGTAAAAAGCTTCTGAAAGTAAAACAGCAGAAGCGCTAAACCCTTTTATTTGAGTTAGAAATATAAAGTTTATTGAATAATAAAATAACAAATCCCATGATAACATTTTATAAATGGGATATACTTTCATGTTTTGTTCTTCTTTTGTTCCTTCCAAATTAATCACCATTAAAATTATATCGATAATTATACTAAATTGTCAATAAATCTTCATATAAATTTAAGAAAATTTTAATAGCTTTTTACTGATATTAGGTTTATAATATAATTGTAATTTAAATATAGGAGTTTTTATTTATGATTAAATTTATTAAAAGGACTTTACTTTTTATACTAATTGTCGCACTCATTGCTGGTGGTTTTATTGTTTATCAAGGTCACCAAGTTTACAAAAATGCTTTAAACTCAATTAGCTTAGCTGATAAAATTGAAAAAATAAAAAAGGATGATAGCTATGTTGAATTAAGTAGTCTTCCATCTGATTATAAAAATGCAGTTATTTCTGTTGAGGATCATCGTTATTACAAACATGGACCTATTGATGTAATTGCTATTATAAGAGCTACTGTTTCAAATATACGTAGTAAATATTTTATGGAAGGTGGTAGTACAATTACTCAACAGGTTGCTAAAAATCTATATTTCATCGGTACAGATACTAATTCAATGTACAGAAAAATTGCAGAAATATTTATGGCTTACGATTTAGAAAAAAACTATCAAAAAGATGAAATTTTAGAGTTTTACGTTAATACTATTTATTTTGGCGATGGATATTATGGTATTGAAGAAGCTTGTCAAGGTTACTTAAAAAAGCCTTCTAAGGATATGACTTTATACGAAGCAACTATGATGGCTGGAATTCCAAATGCTCCGAGTGTTTATGCTCCTACTGCCAATATGGATTTAACTTTAAGTAGACAAAAAAAGGTTATTTCTACAATGGTTGAAAATGAGTATTTAACTCAAGAACAGGCAGATGAATTGATTAAGATGCAAGAAAAAGAGGACATTTAAATGTCCTCTTTTTCTATTACATCTGATCGGAATAATTAGTCATTTCTATTTGCTCCTCTGGATTTACACCAATTTTCAAATTCTCCCCAATCAAGAAAATCTGAAGGACTTTTTCTATTTTGGATTATATACTCTTCTAAAGAATATTCCTTAAATATTTCTGCATCAAATGCTCTCAAATATTTGTCTCTTTTATAGGTTCTTCGAAAATTAGTGTCATATATGCAGTTGTTTTTTTGCAATACTGCATGTCCCCACTTAAGTTCTGGATTTTCTCTATCACGGATGCAAAGCCAAACTATTTTTATATCTGGATTTCTTAAAATATTGGCCAATACATATGTAATATCATAACATTTATGATTACATTCATCTGATCTGAGTACCCTATAAGTCCATTCATTATCTTTCTTAATAGTTTGCCATTCTTTATAGGATATTACCCTTCCATCTAGTAACCACAAATTTTGAAATTTTTCACATAGCCATGTTTCTATTCCATCTATTCCTTTTTGCTTTATCCGTACATTAATGGCTATATAAACAGTAACTACAAATATGATTATTGGCATTGAAATCGCATAATAAATATAGGCAATGGTTCCTTTAATTACAAAAGTAAATAAAAAAATTCCTAAACTTAATATGCCTGTAGTAACATACATATGCGATGTGTGGGTGAACTTGTAGGTGAGTAGTATTGCCAAAAAACTGTTTCTGAATAAATATATATTATTCCGTTTTTCTTCTTTTGTATGTTCCCTTATCAATCCTGAATTTTCAAAAATTCTTTCGTAAAAACTCATTTTCTTTCCTCCATTATGTTATTATTTTATTAGTTATTTATTAAAATGAGATTATAGGTTTGCCTACTAATTAGTAAACAAATATATATATAGGAATGTCTCCCATAATTATATATATTATACCATATTTTTACATATGTAACAAGTTTTTGAAATCAGTCGCCATTGGCAATATTGATAAGGTCCATCTCTTTTCCTGAAGAAGTCTCTTCTTTTGAAGAACTCAGGGAAAAATTTCCTAAGCTTTTTGAGTTAGAAGGAGAATTGTTAGCTTTTACTTTATAATCTCTCAACAAGGGTGTCCTATAATAGGACACCCTTGTTTTATCTTAAATTTTATCCACATCTACTCCTAACTTCCTAAAATTATCATTAATTTTAGTCATGTCTCTATACATTCCTTGTTTTAACTCAAAGCTGTAGTTTTCTTTCTCACTATTTAAACTTTCGTCTTCTAATTCTTTATCAATGTCATAAGGTACTTTTATAAATTGAAATGAGATGTCTGACGAATAATTTTTGCTTTCATATTCTCCTTCAATTATTAAGTAATTGCTTTTTGTAGTTTCTAATGCATTACTATCTTTATTTTTATTTCTTATAGCATCAAATGAATTGCCTACGCTTCCTGTATTTATTATAGTTTTATTATACATTTTTTCCATATATGGTTGATGAATATGTCCATATATTACAACATCCGCAATTTCTTGAGACTGTGTATTTTCGCTTGGTAGAAACATTTGATATTTAGTTTCAATATTATCAAAGCTTAATATTGCTTTATTATTCGCAATCGGTGTAGCATGAAATAATCTTACTAAACTTCCGCTCATATAAAATTCATAGCATAACGGTAAATTTAATAGATATTCTCTATCTTCTTTAGTTATTAATGATTGGTTCCATTTTATTCTTTTTTGCTCTTGTTCATTTATCTCTTCAATATTTTCATATTCTAATGAAAAATATTTATCACAGTTTCCTTGTAACACTACTTCGCATTTTCTTTTTATTAGTTCTATACATTCTTTTGGATGTACTCCTTTTGCTATAATATCTCCTAAACATATAATCTTGTCAACTTCTCTATTTTCTATATCTTTTAAAGTTGATTTTAACGCTTCTAAATTTCCGTGTATGTCAGAAATAATTGCTATTTTCATTATTATTTTCCTCACTTTCACACTATTTTATATTTTATATAACTATCGCATAAATTTATTGTTGATTTATTCTTTATCTCACTTTTAGGAATCAAGTACATTGACATATCACTTGCAACAATAAACACTAGGTCCACATTTGTGTCAATTATAGTTTTATATGTTTTTCCTTTAGTTCCTCCACAACTTTTTAATGCTACTTGATAATTTCCATACTTTGTTTTGCAACCTGTTGATTTAACTTGTACGCTATAAAATTTGCTTTCTTTCTCAACAACCAAATCATAATCTTGTGTATCATTAAGTGGAATCGAAACTGTATATCCATTAGTTGAAAAATATGCAATTGCTATACCTAAACTAGAATTTCCTTTTTCTTTATTGGTTTTGAACTTCATTTTTTCTCCTTTTGGTAGAATATCTGTTCGTATCATTGTGTATTTAAAAACAAGTCTTTCAACTTGTTTTTGGTGGGCAGAGATGGATTCGAACCATCGTACTCGTACGAGAACAGATTTCTTACTACTATAGTTTTCACTACCATTTTCATGTTTGTAGTCTGGACTTTCTCTTTATCTTATATATTAAGATACCAGGTATAAAGTCTCTACACTCGAAATTTCTTTCTAGCTCGGGATTATCATCAGCTTATACTGTTAAGACTTCCCCGAATTAGCCCGGTTTTCATCATACAATTACTTGTATGAGCTGCAATTTCTGATTTTTTGATTTTAATCAAAGCCTACAGTCTGCCGCCTTTAGCCACTCGGCCATCTGCCCATATATTATTTAATTGTTATATTATACTTTGACATTTTAATATTGTCAATAGTTTTTTGGTGCGCCATCTAGGATTCGAACCTAGGACCCACCGGTTATGAGCCGGTTGCTCTGACCAACTGAGCTAATGGCGCATTTGTAATGCAGTTTTAAGTATATGACATTTTTCTAAAATTGTCAAGTACTTAAGTAATTATTTTTTAAAAAATTTTAAAAGTGGTTAGATTTTACTCCAACCACTTTTATATCATACCTTCTTTAATTTTTTTGTTCTCCTCTTCCTTCTGGAAGTGCTGGAACTTGAAGTACAACTTTAATCTTCATAGCATAGCTAATTGCTCTAACAATTTTGCTATTTTTAATTCTTTGCCATAAAGATGGTTTTACTTCTACTCTAGTTTGTTCAAAGTATGTTTTATCCTCTGGAGTTACCTCTTCTATTTGTTCTAACACAGCTTCTACTTCATTATCTTCTTGTGGTGCTGGTATCAATTTTAATGCATCTGCTATTTCAATTCCAATATAGCTTAATGCTTTTGATCTGTCTTCAATTCTTTCCATATCTATTTCGATATGTAAGTTTGATTCTAAATTAACTATTCTTGCATTTATTAATTTAACAGCATCTTGATAATTTTGTGATTTCGCTGATTTTGTTCTTCCTATTAAATTTAATGTATCAATTATATCCTCTGAGAAATCGTTAGAAATATTTCTTACTGTTTCTTTCCAATCATCTTCTTTATTTTCAACTGCATCTAGCGCTTCTTTTAATTCAGCTGCTAAAGCAATATTTTTTTCTCTTTGACGAATTAGTTCTTCTATTTTTTTAGTATTTTCTTCAAATTGATTTGTTGCATATTCAACTAATTCATAAGCTGCTTTATATACACTTTTAGGAAAGTTTTTCTTTTTAGGATATTCGATTAAATATGTTTTTATAGATTCTATTAAATCCTTGAAAAATGCATCCTCTTCTAATTGAATAATTTGCTTTTTGCTGTTAGGATTTATTAATTTTTGCACTTTATCCATGTTTGATAAAATTTTTTCTTCCGTGATAACCATTCTCACGTTTACTATGCCAGATCTAGACATCGTAAACTTCCCTCCTTTATCCTACGTTATTTTTCCTATGCGTTAATATTATATACTGAATCATAAAAAACTACAATAGGATTTCATCTTTTTATTTTTACATTTCTGTTACGATTTTATTACAATATTCTTACAAAGTCAAGGTTATTTTGTAATAATTTGTATTTTTTTGTAATAAAATTTTATTTGCTTTTTTTGATTTCTGCATAACGTTTAATCTTCATTGTTGTGGTTTTTTCAAATTCATCATGCTTAATCTCTAAGTTTTTGATTGCCTTATATGAAGTCAGTTTTTTATTAACTTCTTTGATTTTAGGCCAGATAATTTCTCTTATTTCTTCATCTGTCAAATTTTCTCCAATTTTATCTAAATTTGGTATAACTTTTACAGAAATAATTAATTCTTTGTTACTTGGATCTTTTTCATCTTGTTTTCCGTATACCATACATTCTTTAATTTCTGGTACTTGCGCTAATAATAGTTCAATTTCTTCTGGATAGATGTTTTTACCATTTTGAGTAACTATTACATTTTTGCTTCTTCCTGTTATATATAAAAATCCATCTTTATCTAGGTATCCTATATCTCCTGAATGGAACCATCTTTCTCCATCTATCACTTCTATTACTTCGTTTGTTGCCTTTTCATCCTCATAATATCCAATCATTAAAGTAGGAGTTTTTATCAAAACCTCTCCCTCTCCATCTTCATTAGGATCTTCTATTCTAATTTCTCCTTTTGGTATTGCTTTTCCTGCTGAACCAACCTTAGGTTGATATTCGGGTGTTAGTGCTGCAATCGGAGCAGTTTCAGTTAGTCCATATCCTTGTAAAAATGTAATTCCTATATCTTCTACCCATTTTCCAATTTTTGCGTCTATCGGAGCTGCTGCTGATACTATAAATCTTAAGTTTCCACCTAGGTTTTCATAAATATCTGAAAATACTTTACGTTTAACATCAACTCCTACCATTTTTAGTGCATTTGTAATATGTAGCATTGAGCCAACTAGACCATCTTTGCCAGCTTTTTTTATACTTGCATTTATTTTCTTATATAAATTTTCTATCAAAAGAGGTACTGAAATTAGTACACTTGGTTTGCTTTCTAGCATATTTGGCACAATATGTTTTAGTCCTTGGCAAACTGCAATTGAACTTCCCCACGCCATTGGAAGTAAAAATCCTATTGTTGATTCATATGTATGATGTAATGGTAATACAGAGAAAAATCTGTCTTCTGGATATACTTTTGCGTAGGCTGTCGCAGCATTTATATTTTCTGCTAAATTACGACTTGTAAGCATAACTCCTTTTGCATTTGAAGTAGTTCCTGATGTAAATAGTAATACTTTAAATTCGTCTGGGTCAGTTTCTACTTTAGCAAAATAATCATCTCCTGAATTAACAAATTTTGTTCCTTCATTTATTAGATATTGCATTCCGACTGTTTTGTTTTGTAATCCATCTTCAGAATACATTTTTATAAAATACTTAACTTGTGGAAATTTCTCCATTATTTTTTTTACTGAATCTGCTTTTTTCTCTGAATATATAATTGCATCTGCTTTAGACCTTTTTACTACATTTTCGAGTTCATTTTCCGGTAGTTCTTTATCTGTTGGTATTGCAATTGCATCTCCACAAAGTAATGTAACATATGATACATACCAGTCATATGTTGTTTCACTTAATATCATAATCCTTGGTCTATTTTCTAACTTTAATACTCTATTTAGTGCTGTTCCAAAACCTATTACATCTTTTCCAAATTGTTCATATGATATTTCTTCATATTTACCTTTTGGATCAAATTTCTCTAGTATAAATTCTTTGTTTGCATATGTCTTTATTGAATGTTCAAATATTTCTTTTATGCTGTTGTAGTTAGTTGCAACAAACTCCTTTTTATCTTTCTTTTTATCTTTGTTTTTTTCTATTTCATCATAATTTATATTCATTTCTTCTATTTCAGAAATGTCTTTCATTTTGAATTTTGGAAATTTAAAATCTGGTACTTTAAAGTCTCTTAAACCTCTCATTTTTATTTTCATTCCTTCCTCAAGTCTTTACCTTGACTAAAATCTAATACTTATTATACAATTTTATCTGAATTTTTGCAAGTTTTAAGCTAAAAACTTGTAATAATTCTAGCATAGTGCTAAAGCTCATATTTCTCGCCCCCTTTCAAAATTTCATATGAGAATTCTTGTTAATTTTTGCTTGACAATTTATACGTTTCGCCTTTATTGTGTTTGCGGGCTTGCAAACACAATAAAGGCGCCCCGTTAGGGGCGCCTTTTTGATGCGCTAAAGTACGTGTTAAGCACATTAGTGCTAACATCGTATTTATTCATTTTTTCTGGTTCATTGAACCAGTGGTCAGTGCTACTTTACATAAAGTAGGGGACGCAGACCACCATGGCTGTCACTGTTAGTCATGCCAGCGTAGTCGCGGTAAGACGAGTAAGTGCGGGCTTCGCCATAACCTGTGTTGTAATACCCTCCACGAATAACACAAGGGCAGAAGCGTCTAGGGTCAGAGTAGGTAGAGTATTCTGTGGTACATTCATATGCATTTCCTGACATATCCCATATATTACAATATT
>ULQL01031751.1_pt1 | contig 69412 bp, 62 predicted proteins | sample 1954411 | NCBI WGS metagenome assembly ULQL01 (sample SAMEA4835654, study PRJEB28245) | human gut metagenome | biome: gut microbiome; material: fecal sample | place: Denmark | collected 2008 | reverse complement strand
GTTGAGAAAGAGTCATGTTAATGATAGCGAGAAATTACAATTTGTAGAAAAGATTAAAAATATGAAAGATAAGAAACAAACCGAATACTCAGTTGAAGCTATTGGGAGGTAGATATGGAAAAGATATATAATAAATTAGTAAGAGACAATATACCAGATATTATTAGAAGTGATAATGAAAAAACTGTCACTAGGATTTTGACAGATGCTGAATATGAAAGAGAATTATATAGAAAACTAGCAGAAGAATGTAAAGAGGTTTACAGAGCTGAAGATAATGATGAGGCTTGTAAAGAATTAGCAGACGTATTAGAGGTAATTAGAGCCATTGCAAATGTAAAAGGAAAGAGCCTTGAAGATATCATAAAATTAGCAGATGATAAAAGAAATAAAAGAGGAGGTTTTTCTAAAAGAGTATATTTAGAAAAATCTATAAAGAAAGAAGATTTTGAAAGATAAATTGTATACAAAAATTATTATTTAATATATAATAAATATAATCAAAAGAAAAAGAGAGGTTGAATTTTATGGAAAAGAAATTAGAAGAGTTGAATGGATTTAAAAATTTAAGAATTGTTGATAACTTTTATCAAACATCAAGCTTTTTTCCAATGCCAACAACAGAAATTGGAACATTAAGTGAATCAGGTCAAACTAATTTGGGTTCATATTCACTATGTTTTCCATACTATATTGCAGGAAAGGATTATTACGCAATGCTTCTTTGTTGCAGAAACAGTTCAAATACTGCTAAAAATATTTTAAGAACGGGTAAGTGTAGCATAAATTTTATAACTGATAAGAGAAAGTATTTTAAAGAAGCGGTAAGATTAGGTTACCCAGGAGAAACAACAGAAGAAAAAATGAAGGATTGTATATTTACTTTAGTAGATGGAAAAAGAGCTAGAGAAAATCCAAATGAAGCATATCCTAAAATTATTCAAGAAGCATTTCAAGTATTTGAATGTACTTGGGTAAAAGAGTTAGATGGAGCAGAAAATGATGTGGTTAAAGATGAATACCTACCACCATACCATCAATTTAATGGTATTACAAGTCAATACGGTGCTCATTTTATTTTGAAAATTGATAATATTTTAATTAAACCACAATATTATGATGCTATAATAAATGGAGTAAATTCATATAATTTCCCACAAGTACCAGTTGACTATGGTTACAGAGATAATAAAAACTTCTGGTATACAAAATTTAAAAGACCTGTATCAGAACCAATACCAGCAAGCAAAGGCATTAGTTTAGACACTGTTAAATATGCAGCTTCAAGAATTGATCCAGATGTAAAATTTACAGATGAAGCTTGTGCTAAACTTGTAAAAGTACCAAGAGTATTTTTAAGTACTGTATTAAAGGGATGTGTGGCATGGGCAAAAGAAAATAATGTTACGTTGATTACAGAAAAGGAAATGGAAATTATACAAGATAAACGTAATAAAGAAAAGAAATAAAAACTCAAATGGTCTAATATATTTATATTAGACCTTTTTTATTGGAGGAAAAAATGAGTAATCAAGTTATAAAGGTAACTAATATTAATGGAAGTGAAGCAATATTAGATTTTTTTGAAAACAATATAAAAGTATTTAGCACAAAAGCTTTTATAGGCAAAAATGGAATAACCAATGATAAAAAAGAAGGAGATGGGAAAACACCAGTTGGCAAGTACAATTTAGGTATAGCATTTGGAACACATGATGAAGTCAAATTTAGTAATTACATTAAAATAAATGAAAACTTGCATTGGGTAGATGACGTAAATTCAAAATTTTATAATCAGCTTGTAGATATTACAAAAGTAAGAAAAGATTGGAACAGTAGTGAACATTTAATAGAATATCCAAAACAATATGAGTATGCTATAGAAATAAAAACAAATCCTAAAAATATACCAGGTAAAGGAAGTGCAATTTTTTTACATTGTAGTGTAGAAAAACCTACAGCAGGTTGCGTTGCAATAGATAGTCAATATATGAAATTATTACTAGAAAAATTACAAAATAATGCAGTGATATGTATTGAAATATAAAATGATATGTGGTAAAATTTCCCCTATTAGGAGGCGATTATATATGAAAAGAGAAGAAGCATTTGAAATATTAAAAAAATATAATAAAGATGAATTTCATATAAGACATGCTTTAACAGTTGAAGGTGTTATGAGATACTTTGCTAAAGAATTAAATGAGAATGTTGAATATTGGGGTAACGTAGGACTACTACATGATGTGGATTTTGAATTGTATCCAGAAGAACACTGCAAAAAATGTATTGAATTATTAAGAGAAAATAATGTTGATGAAAGCATTATTCATTCTATATGTAGCCATGGATATGGATTATGTACAGATGTTAAGCCAGAGCACATAATGGAAAAGGTATTATTTGCAACAGACGAGCTAACGGGTTTAATCTGGGCAGCAGCAAAAATGAGACCATCCAAGAGTGTAATGGACATGGAACTTTCAAGCTTGAAAAAGAAATTTAAAGATAAAAAATTTGCAGCCGGATGTTCAAGAGATGTAATAATAAAAGGAGCAGAACAACTAGGCTGGGATTTAGATACATTACTAGAGAAAACTATTTTAGCAATGAGAGAAGACGAAGCAAAAATAAATGAATATATGGAAAAAGAATATAATCGTTAAATTCGAAAAAAATGCACTTTTTAACTGTAGTTAAAAAGTGCATTTTTGATTGTTAATTTTTTTGTTTTACTTTAAAAGATTTTTTGACCTGAAACTAAAAAAGTTATCTAAAGTCAACTTTATAAATATTTTTTTAGTGTTTCTACACTTTCTTCTTGCATAACTACAAAATCGTTTAAGATGTTTTTTACATCTGTTGCAGCATTTTCGTTTTGATTAAGTAAACGTCTTCCTTCAATAATTCCCATATTAGTGCCTTGCATTAAAAGTTCAGAAAGTTTTGATGTGCTATCATCATTCATAGTTTTCATTTGAACTCCATACCATGTCATCATTTTTGTCATTGCATTAGTTTCATGAGGTTCTTTGCTACTGTAATTTGCATATAAGTCATTTACTCTGGTAGAGATGTCCTTGTATTTGTTATATTCTATATCTAAAACATTTTTAAATTTACTATCTGTAACTTTTTCAGAAATATATGAAATAGCATTCATACCCATAGTTGCACCCTTATTAACTTCATCTAAAATATTCAAATTTTGATTTTCCATTTTCAAATTCCTCCTAAATATATAATTGACTAAATAAAGAAAAAATATTCAAAAACCTTGAGAAATGAGTGTAAATATGTTAAAATATATTTGTTGAAATAATGGAGGGACAAATTATATGGCAAAAATTGAAAAAGAAAAAATAAATAAAAAAATGAAAGATGAAATGAGAAAAGCTCAAAAAGACGCAAAAAAAGAAATGAGTGAGTTCAAAAAATTTATTTCAAAAGGTAATGTTGTTGATATGGCTGTCGGCGTTATTATTGGTGGAGCTTTTGGAAAAATAGTTACAAGTTTAGTAAATGATATAATTACACCTGCAATAGGGATAATAATTGGAGGTCTAAATTTTAGCAACTTAAGCATACAAATAGGTGAAGCTAAAATTATGTATGGAAATTTCATACAAACAGTTATAGACTTTTTAATCATAGCTATTTGTATATTCTCAGTAATAAGAATATTTGAGAGAGTTAAAAATAGAAACAAAAAAGAGGAACCAGTACCAGAAGCTCCTAAAAAAAGTGCCGAAGTGTTGCTGTTAGAGGAAATTAGAGACTTGATGAAAAATAACGTAAATGAAATAGAAGGACAAGAAAAAATGGAAGAACCAATAGCAAAAGGATAATGTATTGACATTTGTTAAAACTAAGACTATAATAGATATATAGTGATAAAAGGAGAAAGTTATGTTAGCTAAAACATGGAAAAAAATATTATTATTTGTTTTAATAATAGCTTGTCTATTTAATATAGTAAATAAACTTGTTCACAAAGCATCTATGAAGCAAGAAGTAGAGGCTTCGGCAGAGTATGTTGAGCAACGACAAAATGCAAATGAACAAAAATAATAATAAAAACTTGAAAAAAATTTTAAACTGTGTTACAATAAATAACAGTTTGTTAATAGATATTAAGGGAGAGGTGAATACAAAATGAAAGAAGGAATACATCCAAATTATACAGAAGCAACAATTACATGTGCTTGTGGAAATGTAATGAAAACAAATTCAACAAAAGCAGATATGAAAGTTGATGTTTGTTCAAAATGCCATCCATTCTGGACAGGTAACTTGAAAAGAGAGACAACTGGTGGTAGAGCAGATAAATTCAAGAAAAAATATGGAATTCAATAGAAACATAAAAAGTGTTGTAAATGTAAATTTACAGCACTTTTATTTTGTGGAGCACTTGAAAAAAATGCTCGATTATTGTAGAATATATTAGATTTATAAAGAAAATATCGGAGGAAGTATTGTGGCAAAAATAGAAGTAGATAAACAATTAGAAGATATAAAAAAGGTAGCTTCATTAAATGAAGGAAAAAACTTAAAATATTGTATTTTGACAATGGGATGTCAATTAAATGAGAATGATTCAGAGAAACTATGTGGAATGATGGAAAGTATGAATTATACTAAAACTGATAAACTATCTGACACTGATTTAATTGTATTTAATACTTGTTGTGTTCGTGAAAATGCAGAGGATAAGTTATTTGGTAAATTAGGCGAAGTAAAAAAATATAAAGAAGCCAAAGGCACTATAATTGCAATTGGTGGATGCATGATGCAAGAGAAACATATTGTAGATAAATTAAAACAAAGCTATCCATTTTTTGATATTGTATTTGGTACACACACGCTTCAAGAATTTCCAACAGATTTATACAATGTGTTATGCAATAAAAAAAGAATAGAAGATGTATTAGATATAGATGGAGATGTAATTGAAGGCTTACCAATATCAAGAGAAGATAAAATAAAAGCATCGGTAACGATTATGAACGGATGTAACAACTTCTGTAGCTATTGCATAGTACCTTACGTTAGAGGAAGAGAAAGAAGTAGAGAACCAAGAGATATTATAAACGAAGTAAAAAAATTAGCAGAACAAGGTTACAAAGAAATTACTCTTTTAGGTCAAAATGTTAATTCATATTTAAGAAATGAAAAAGAAAAAGGTATTGAATTTGAACAATATGAAGGAGTTAACTCATTTGCAACTTTACTAAGAGCTATAAACAAAATAGATGGAATAGAAAGAATTCGTTTTGTGTCTCCACATCCAAAGGATTTTACAGATGACGTTATAGAAGCAATTAGAGACTGTGAAAAAGTATGTAAATTAGTTCATTTACCACTTCAATCAGGAAGTAGTGGAATTTTAAAAGTAATGAATAGAAAATACACTAAAGACCAATACTTAAGTTTAGTAGAGAAAATGAAAAATCAAATTCCAAATCTTACTCTTTCTACAGATATTATAGTAGGATTTCCAGGTGAGACAGAAGAAGACTTTGAAGATACTTTAGATGTTGTTTCAAAAGTAAACTTTGAGCAGGTATATATGTTTATTTATTCTAGAAGATTTGGAACTCCGGGCGATAAGATGGAAAATCAAATTCCAGAAGACATTAAACATAAAAGATTTGACAGATTAAAACAATTAGTAGAAAGTCAAATTTCAGAAAGAAATAAGGAGTATGTGGGAACTGTTCAAAAAATTCTCGTAGAAGGAAGAAGCAAAACAAATGACAATATGCTTACAGGAAGATCTGACTCAAATAAAGTAGTAATACTAGAAGGTTGTGATGAACTGGTAGGCAAAATGGTTGAAATAAAGATAGTTTCAGAACATATGTGGTATTTGAAAGGGGAAATGGTATAAAATGAAAGAGATAAAAGATAGTGAATTCGAACAATTGATGTTAGAAGTTATAGAAGGTAAAAAGTCTAGAGTTAAGCTTGCAGAAGAATTATAAACAGACTGGAGAACTTTAAATAAAAAAATTCAATTATTATCAATGACTAACCCAGAATTATACAAGAAATTTGTTGAAAAATATCCATATAAGCCAAAAGAAATAACAGCAATACCATTAAAGACAATGCTAGTAGAATTTTTAAAAACAGGAATAAGAATGCAAGATTTGGCTGATAAATATGGAATAGGTGAAAGGACTTTACGAAGAAAAATAGATGCATTAAAAAAATCAGATGATCCTAAAGACAGAGAGTTACATGATATTTGTAAACAAACAGCTTATAACCGAGCTCATGGAAAAAAGATGCATTTTGAGCTTCAAAGAAAGATTGATGAATTAGAAATACAAGAAGAAGAAATAAAACAAGATGACAAAGAAAAAAGAAGACAACAATTACTTCAAATAGAGAAAAATTATAACGAATTGTGTAGAATAATGTCAAAGGAAAAAGCAGCAGAGGCGATGGGATATACATACAATAGAGTATATAAATTGCTAGACGAACTCTATTGCATGGAAATTCAAAATAATGCAATTAAAGGTTTTAAGGAAGGTATAAAAGTAAATCCAAAAGAGACAAATCAAGTTTTAGATGAACAAATAACAAAGCCAACAACTGAAACAGAAAAGGAGAAATAAACATGTCAGAATATTCACCTATGATGCAACATTATTTACAAACAAAAGAAGAATATAAAGATTGCATTTTATTTTATCGTTTGGGCGATTTTTATGAAATGTTTTTTGATGATGCAATTACAGCTTCAAGAGAATTAGAGCTAACACTGACTGGCAAAGACTGTGGACAATCTGAGAGAGCTCCAATGTGTGGAATACCATATCATGCTGCAGAAACATATATTGCAAGATTAATTGAAAAAGGATACAAAGTTGCAATCTGTGAGCAACTTGAAGATCCAAAACAAGCTAAAGGAATTGTAAAAAGAGATGTTATAAGAGTCGTAACACCTGGTACTGTAATGGAAAGTAATCTTCTGGAAGAAAAGAAAAATAACTATATAATGTCAATATATAAAAATGGAATTTATTATGGAGTAGCAGTTTGTGATTTGACAACAGCAGATTTTAAAACTACACAAATTAAAGAACAAAATAATTTCATCACTTTAATGGATGAAATTTCAAGATTTTCACCAGCTGAAATTGTTGTGAATACTATGATGTATGAATCAGCGCAAGAAATTAGTAAAATACGTGAAAGATTTAATATATACATATCAAAACTAGATGATGAAAAATTTAATACTGATTATAATGAATTTAAAATTAAATATGATATATTAAATGAAAATGAGCAAGAGGTTGAAGATATATCTGATAGTGTATTGTGTGTTGCAGCAAGTAATGGATTATTAAATTATTTGAAAGATACTCAAAAAAGTAACTTAGACTATATTCATAAAATTGTGTTATATTATACAACACATTATATGAATTTAGATATAAATGCAAGAAGAAACTTAGAAATAACAGAAAAGTTAAGAGATAAAAGCAAAAAGGGGACTTTGCTTTGGGTTCTTGATAAAACTTCAACATCAATGGGAGGAAGATTATTAAGAAGATGGATTAATGATCCTTTAATAGATGTATGCAAGATAAATGAAAGACTAGAAGCTGTTAAAGAATTGAAAGAAGATATAATTTTAAGAGGAGATGTTATTGACAGCTTAAAAAAAGTGTATGATATTGAAAGATTAGCAGGAAAAATATCTTATGGTAGTGCAAATGCAAGAGATTTACTTTCATTAAAAAACTCTGCTAAACAATTACCTGATGTAAAGAAAACACTTTCACAAACAAAATCTCCATTATTAACTCAATTATATGATAATTTAGATACTTTAGAAGACGTTTACCAAATGATTGAAGATTCAATTATTGACGATCCACCTATAAGTGTAAAAGAAGGTGGAATAATAAAATTAGGATATGATGAAGAGATAGATCACCTAAAAAAAGCAACAACAGAAGGTAAAAGTTGGGTTCTAGAAATAGAAGCAAAAGAAAGAGAAACAACAGGAATAAAAGGATTGAAGGTTGGATTTAATAAAGTATTTGGATATTTTATTGAAGTAACAAAATCTAATTTATCAATGGTTCCAGATAGATTTATTCGTAAACAAACTTTAGTAAACTGTGAAAGATATATAACCGAAGAATTAAAAAAAGTTGAAAATGAAATTTTAGGTGCAGAAGAAAAAGTTGTAAATTTAGAATACAATGCCTTTTGTGAAATAAGAGAAAAAATAGAAAAGCAAATATTAAGAGTTCAAAAATCAGCAAGTATCATAGCTACATTAGATGTTCTAACATCTTTAGCAATAGTGGCAGATGACATGAACTATGTAATGCCAATAGTTGATAATAGTGGAATGATAGATATTAAAGATGGACGTCACCCTGTTATTGAAAAGATATTGCCAGGTGGAAGCTTTGTTGAGAACGATACATATTTAGACAAAAATGATAATCGCCTAGCAATTATTACAGGTCCTAACATGGCAGGTAAATCTACATATATGAGACAAGTTGCATTGATAACACTTATGGCACAAGTTGGAAGTTTTGTACCAGCATCTTATGCAAAAATTGGCGTAGTTGATAAAATATTTACCAGAGTTGGAGCATCAGATGATTTAAGTATGGGACAAAGTACTTTCATGGTTGAGATGATGGAAGTTGCAGCTATATTAAAAGAAGCTACATCAAATAGTTTAGTTATTTTAGATGAAATAGGCAGAGGAACATCTACTTATGATGGACTTTCAATTGCATGGGCAGTAGCTGAATATATTTCAGATAAAGAAAAATGTGGAGCTAAAACTCTATTTGCAACACATTATCATGAGCTAACATCACTAGAAGAAAAACTAGAAGGAGTTAAAAATTATTCTGTTGCTGTAAAAGAAAAGGGAGAAGATGTTATTTTCTTAAGAAAAATTGTACCCGGTGGAACTGATGAAAGTTATGGTGTTCATGTTGCAAAATTGGCAGGAGTTCCACAAGTTGTAACAAAACGTGCAAATGAAATTTTAAAGACTTTAGAAAGAAAAAGTGTACTCGGAGAAAAGGCACAAGAAAAAGAAAATAAAAAAGTCGCAACAGGGCAATTAGATTTATATAATTATAAATTGGCTGAGATAGCACACGAATTGGATAAAGTGGATTTAAATGAATTAACACCAATAGAAGCATTGAATACTTTGGTTAATATGAAGGAAAAAATGAAATAGGGAGTAACAAATGAAAGAAAAATCAAATAAGCAATTTATGATTTTATCTGCAATAGGCATAATACAAGTGGTTATGTGCCATTTAGCACCAGACGTAAAATTAACTGGATACATATTTCCATATACTTCGTTTTTTATGCCTATGTTTGTGTTTATATCAGGATATTTTTATTCGGTAAAAAAGGAAGAACATATATTTAAAACTATATGGGAAAAATTTAAGAAAATAATGTTACCATTTTTGATTATAAATTTATGTTATGGAATAATAAATACAATATTAAGAAATGCAGGAATTATAAATTATGGAAGAGATATTAGCTTATACACATTATTTATACAACCATTTATAAATAATAGTCAATTTATTTTTAATTTCCCATCATGGTTTATACCAGCATTTTTCACAACATATATCGTTTACTTGCTAATACATAAACTAACATCGAAAATAAAGCTAAATGAATATATCTTGTTGCTAATACTATTAGTTGGAAATATGATAGCAGTGTATAATCAGGAAATTGCTAGATTAGAAGATATAAGGTCTTTATTATTAAGAATACTATTCTTCTTGCCATTTTTTCAAATGGGTTATTTGTATAAAACAACTTGGCAAAAATATGAAGAAAGAGTGAAAACTTGGATTTGCATACCTATAGTGATAATAATAAATATTATTTTAATATCAATTTTTAAAGATATTGAATATGATTTACATGAATTTTCAGGATTTATACAAAATGCATATTATTTGCCAATATTAACATTTGTAACAGGAACTTTGTTCTGGCTTAGAATTTCTAAAATTCTTGAAAAATGGATAGGAAATAATAAATTAGTAAATTACATTAGTAATAATACATTTTCAATAATGTCACATCATTTATTTTATATATTTATACTTAACTTTGTACTATATTTAATAAATGTTCCATATTTTGATTTATCGAATTTTCAAAATGGATGGATATATAGATACCAAATACTAGGTTGGGAGATTCCGTTACAAATTGGATATTTACTACTCGGAGTACTCGGACCAATTGGAATGAAATATTTATATGATAAGATTAACATAAAACTTTACAAAAATAAAGAAAAGGTGTATAATGATAAGAACTAGTTGGCTAAATGCTAGTAAATATATTATAAGGAGAATTCACACAATGGGTACAGAGGCACGGAAACGTGAAACAGGCGGAAAAGGAAATTCCTCTATTTGTCTCAAAATAGAGCATTGTATGCTCAGTTGGAAGGGAGGCAGAAAATGTTCCAAGAATAAATGTAGGAACTATGTGGATCCGAGAAAACCTAAAAACAAGAAGAAGTGATGAATTTTACTGGCGAGCAGTCCTAAAATGTGGTCTGCTCGTTTCTTTGTAAAGTATTCATAATAACCAGTTGACTAAAATAGATATAAGATATAAAATACTATTGTTAAATTTAAAGAATTTTAGAGAGGAATGTTGCTAATATGAATATAAAACTAAATAACGAAATATTAGAAGTAGAAGAGGATAAGTCGATTATAGAATTGTTTGATAAAGAAATTGGAGAAAACAAAAAGATTATTGCTTGTGATATAAATAACGAAATTAAATCTTTAAATTTTATTCCAAAGGAAAATGACAATGTTAATTTTGTAGATGTTACTAGTAGGGACGGAAGAAGAACATATATTAGAGGGCTTTTATTCATAATGAGTATGGCTTTTAATAAATGCTATCCAGAAGCTTTTCTATCAGTAAATTATCAATTAACAAATGCTATGTATTGCGAAGTAGATAATTTAGAAGTTACAAAAGAAATGATAGAAAATGTTAATAGCAAAATGAAAGAATTAGTAGCTAAAAGTTTACCAATAAAAAAAGTTGAAATGACAAAAGAAGAGGCTATAAAATTCTATGAAAAGGAAAATAGTTTAAGGGGAATATTACAATTAGATAATGAGCAAAAAAAAGGAGTTTCTTTATATTTTTGTGAAGATTATTATAATTATTTCTATGGAGTAATGCCTATAGATACAAGTTATATAAATGTATTTGATATTATTCCATATAATGATGGATTCTTACTACGTTATCCGGATAAAGAAAATCCAGAGGTATTAGAGCCTGGGCTAGTAAGTAAAAAAATGATTTCAACTTTAGATGAATACAAAGATATTCATAGAGTATTAGATGTAAACACAATATATAAGTTGAATAAACAAATCAGAGAAGGAAAGTCTGCTGAACTTGTACTATTGGCAGAGGCTTTACACGAAAAAAAGATTTCCGATATAGCAGATAATGTTGTAAAAAGAAAAAATGTAAAAGTAATTCTAATTGCAGGTCCATCATCATCTGGAAAAACTACATTTGCTAAAAGACTTGGAATTCAATTAAGATTAAATGGTCTAAAACCAGTGACTATATCTGTTGACGATTATTTTGTTGAAAGAGAACAAACACCTCTAGATGAAAATGGAAAATATAATTTCGAATGTATAGAAGCAATTGATTTAAAACTATTGAATGAACATTTAACGACTTTATTAAATGGTGGAGAAATACTTTGCCCAACCTTTGATTTTAAAGAAGGAAGCAAAAAGTATACAGGCAAGAAAATGAGATTAGCAGAAGATGAAGTTCTTGTAATTGAAGGAATTCACTGTCTAAATGATAAACTAACAGAATCAATTCCAAAAGAATTAAAATACAAAATTTACATTAGTGCGTTAACTGTTCTTAATGTTGACTACTATAATAGAATATCTACAACAGATAGCAGATTAATTAGAAGAATGGTAAGAGACCATAATTTTAGAGGCTATACTGCTATGCATACCTTACAAATGTGGGATTCTGTAAATAAAGGCGAAAATCAATATATTTTCCCATTCCAAGATGAAGCAGATAGTATGTTTAATACTTCTTTAATATATGAACTATGTGTATTAAAAAAATATGCATTACCAATGTTACAAGAAATTGATAATTCTTATGTAGAATATGCAGAAGCTAAGAGACTATGTGAATTTTTAAAGTATTTTGAAGATATTGAAGATAAGTATGTTCCTCAAAATTCATTGCTTCGCGAATTTATTGGAGGCAGTATTTTTGAATACTAAGAGGTAGAATATATGGGAAGAAAATTTACAAAAATAGATGAAGCATTTGTATGTGAAAATTGTGGAAAGCAAATAAACCCACTTGGATATACTTGCAGAGATCATTGCAATTATTGTTTACATTCAAAACATGTAGATATAAATCCGGGTGATAGGGAAGAAGAGTGTCATGGAGACTTAGAACCTATTAGGGTTGAACTTGATAGTAAAAAGGGTTATGTCATAATCTATAAATGCAAGAAATGTGGAGCGATACGCAAAAACAAAGCAGCAGAGGATGACAATATGGATTTGATAATTGAATTAACTACAAAACAATAGAGAGGTTTTAATAAAATATAACCTTTCCATTGTTTTGTGGTTACATATCTAATACGTAATAAACGAATCATTAAATATACCCAAAAGTGCGAAGTTTGTTTATTGAATTGATTAATTCATCTTTTCTTTTTACTTCAATAAGTACATCTAAATCATGCTTATTACAGAAATCTAATTCTTCCTTAATATCAAGGATACCTGTAAATAGTTCTTGATGATCTTTGGAACCATTATAATCGTGTAAATGAACATGTTTAATTTTATCTTTATATTTTAGAAATTCTTCTTTAGCGATATTACCATATCTAATATTATGTCCTAAATCTAATGTGAAAAATAAATTATCATAATTTGCAATAATTTCAATTGCTTTTAAAGTATAAGATTCTATTTTTACATTCTCAAATAAGATAGTAGCATTATATTTACTTGCTATTTTAGAAAGTGCATTACATGAATTTTTATATGCATCCAAATATTCACTCAAGTATTCCTCGTAAATAAATATTTTTTTATCTGGTAACGAAAAATGAATACCGGGGTCAAGATGAATATTATATTTGAGAATATGGTGCTTTGTACCAAAAGATATAATTCTTTCTATTTCATTTAAATAAAACTTGCGTAAAGAATCATTTAATTCACCAACATCAATTTTTTCTGATAGATGAATAGTAAAAGCATTGCTATCTAATAGAGTGGTATCTAAGCTTTCTAAGAAGCAGTATGGTATATCTAGATTTAATTCAATAAAATCTAAATTAAGCTCTTGAGCTAGTTTCACATTTTCTTCTAAAGAATGAAGTTCGACTAGTATAGGCATTCCGAAATCTCATATAATTGTTACCTCCATTATAAAAATTTATTAGTATTGTATCACAAGAGTGTTATTTAAGCAATAAATTACCTCCGTTATTTTATAGAAAAACAGACAGAAGTATACAAAAATTTAAAATAGGGAGAAGTCAAAATGTACGCAACTATACTGACGTTGATGACAAAATTATTAAACGTGCAAATGAGTTAGGAAGAGATGCTTTGGAATTTTCTGCTGAACAAATTAGAGAAACTGAAAAAGATATGGCAGCTTTGCATGTTACAGATGCGGATATTAACACAAAGGCATCAGAGTATATTCCACAGATTATAAAAGTTGTGGAAGGTCTGATAAAAAAAGGGCACGCATATGTAACAGAAAAAGTAGATGTGTATTTTTCAGTAAAAACTGGTAAGAATTACGGAAAATTGTCTCACAGAAAAGTAGAAGAATTACGAAATGGAGTACGTATTGAGGTTGATGAAGAAAAAGAAGATCCAGTTGACTTTGCTTTGTGGAAATCAGCAAAACCGGGAGAAATTTATTGGGAATCCCCTTGGGGAAAAGGAAGACCTGGTTGGCATATTGAATGTTCTGCTATGGCATTAGATACTCTTGGCGAAACCATTGACATTCATGGTGGAGGAAGAGATTTGATTTTTCCACTTTTAAATATGTAAATAACATCATGAAAACAGCAAAGAAAGATAACAGACAAATAGTAGCACATACTTTGGCTAAGATTTTGAAAGACTTGAAAGAAGTCTATGGAATTTTAGACCTTTTTAAGCAAGAGCCAGAAAAATTTCTTTCAGAGATGAAAGTGAAACATCTTAAACAGTTGAATATTGATGTGGAAGACATTGAAAAACAGATTTTAGAAAGAACCGAAGCAAAGAAAAGTAAAGATTTTGAAAAAGCCGATTCAATTAGAGATAACCTTGATAAAAGAGGCATCCTTTTAAAGGATACAAGAGAAGGTACTATTTGGGATCTGAAACTACTTTATAGTTTTAATTAAGACATATATATTTTAACTAATCTTAAAATTTTAAATTAAGTTGAGTAATTCAATTCTTGACAACAAAAATGAAATAGACTTTTATATAAATTTTATATTAAATAAAAGACACATGATTTAATTGGCCGAAAAATGAGAGAAAGTGATTTAAATGCACCCATTAAATTTTATATTTTGGGTGCATTTGAATTTAAACCTCTCTATATAAATTTCCATTAGTATATTGTAATCCTTCTAATTTTTCTCTGTTATAAGCTTTGTCTACAGCTTCATTTATTTCATTAATACTCTCATCAAGTATATCAAGTCTAACAAAATTTACAGGTAAGTCTTTAGTTGAAACTGAAAGTGTTTTACTATTACAAATCAATGTTACAGTTTCAATGCTATTTGGCACAACTCTAAAATTAAAGCCTAGTCTGTCTTTCAAATAATATTTATTATTTTTTTTGCAATTAGTTCCACAATCTGGATAACATTTATTAGTCTCACCTAAAAAGCAATAACTACTTGCCATAAGAGGTAGGTTGCCATATACTATCATTTCAGTGTTGATGTTAGCATTAGCTAACATTTCTTTTATAAGCTCTTGATTAAGTTCTCTAGATAAAGTAATTCGTGAAAGACCTAATTTTCTGTATTCTTCCATTGTATTATTATTAAATACATTAAGAGTATAATTTCCAATAAACTCATAATCTTTGCTATATTTTTTTAATAATTCAAAGTCTCCGATATTTGACACTATAAAGCCTTTTATATTGTAAATCATAACTGCTTGTTCTATGGTACTTAAAGCTATATTTTTATAATTCGTTTTTATTATACTTGGAACATATATGTATAAGTTATAATTATCACTAAAATATGAAATTACTTTAGAATATTTTTTACTAATAAATAACTCTAAAGATACATAAATATTAGTAATTTTTTCTTTGTCTAGTTTAGTATAATCAAAATCTAAGTCTAGTTGCCTAAACAAAACAGAGATTTCAGGATTTTTCACATTAGGAGTATATGTTATACTTTCCTTTGATTTTCTTGACAAATCTAGCAAAGTTCTTTTTGCTCTAGATAAAATTTCTTGTTCTACTTTTTCTAAGGCAGTTCTTCTTAATTCATTTAATGTACTAATACTTGGAACATAAAGTCCATCATCCAAAAGAACAGTGATGTTCTCAAAAGAAAATGGAGTATTAGTAGTTTTAGAAATTTGTTTTACAACTCGCTCAACACTAATTGGTGTTTTTAAAGCATCAATAGGTATCATATTTGAAATTTCTTTAACATAAATACTTGAATAAAGCTCATTATAGCAAGTATTTTTATTTGTAGAAATTTCCATACTAATAGGCGTATTCTTTTTGATTGTAACAGTACAATTTAGAGGTATTTTTTTATTTTCACAATTATCATAAGAGGTTTTAGCAAAATCGCTTAAAGCTTTACTAGAAATTCTGTAAACCTTATCTCCAACTTTGATATTGCCCTTCATACGTCCAATTGTAACCTCAGTATTAGCTGAAACTTTCTTTTGATTTACATTTTTAATCATAAGCTCTGATACTAAGTATTTAGAAGCTTCATTAGAAACAGAGATAGAGTCTCCAAGTTCTAAGTCTTCTTCTAGTTGTAGGGTGATATGACCTTTGTTGGAATTATATTTTTTTATAGTTCCTAAATAAATTCCCATATTACTTGGTTTTTCAGGAAATATTAAGTTTCTATTATGCTTAGAATCTAAATGTCCATCTGAAAATCCGCCTCTATTAAATACTTGCATTAAGTCATTTATATCTTTTTCATCAATAATAAAGTCATCATTATTTAATACCATATCAATATATTTTCTGTAAATTCTGGTAACGGTGGCAACATATTCAGGACTTTTCATACGACCTTCAATTTTAAAACATTTAACACCAGCTTGTATTAAACGTGGGAGATAGGCAATACCACATAAATCCTTAGTGCTTAACAAATAGCCTTTATCAATTGATTTACGTTCATGAGTTTCAGCATTTTCACTAATTAGTTCATAAGGTAACCTACAAGGACCAGCACACTTACCACGGTTTCCTGAACGACCACCAACAACACTTGAAAATAAGCATTGGCCTGAATAGCAAATACATAATGCACCATGAATGAAAGTTTCAATTTCAACTTTACAGTTTTTACAAATGTACTCAATTTCTTCACAAGAAAGTTCCCTTGAAAGAACTACTCTGTCAAAACCAAGTTTTTCAAGCTTCAATACTCCTTGTAAATTGTGTACTGTCATTTGAGTACTAGCATGTATAGGTAATCCAGGAATATTATCAATTAAATATTTTGCCAAGCCCAAATCTTGAACAATTATTGCATCAACTCCTGCTTTATAAGCTTCTTTAGCTAAATCAACAGCATTATCAAATTCACAATTCTCAAGAAGAGTGTTTAAAGTCAAGTTTGTTTTTACATTTCTTAATTTACAATAATCTATAACTTGTTTCATATCTTCAACATTAAAATTAGCAGCATACATTCTAGCATTAAACTGCTCTACACCAAAATATACTGCGTCTGCGCCATTCTGCACAGCTGCTTTTAAACAATTCCAGTCTCCAACAGGAGCCAAGAGCTCTACTTTTGTCATATAAATATTAACCTCCAAATAATTTAACCTTATTAATTGTAACACAATTTTTGTCTTTTGCATACTAATATTATATAGAAAAGTAAAAAGGAGGAGAACAGTATGCCAGAAGAATCTAGAGATTGTGGATGTGGCCGTAATAATGGTTGTGGTTGCTTAGGTAACTTATTTGGAGGTTGCGGATGTGGTGATAGTAGTATTTTATTCTTTATAATAATATTTTTATTACTATTTTGTAATTGCGGAGGCAACAGATAACAACATATTAAAGGCAGCATTTGACAAATGTTGCCTTTTTTCTATTTTGTCTTGACGGAGAATAGCAAGAATGATATACTAAGCTTGTAGAAATTTATCACTTTTTAGGAGGAAAAAATGTTATTGAAAAACATTTTAAATATACGAAGAATAGTAAGTATTATTCTAATAATTTTAACATTATCTAGTTTAATTACACTATTTATAAATAACGAGGTAAAGGCTACATATAGTAGCAAGTTTTCAAATTATCCTCGGATACGAAAAACTATTAAAAGAATTACAAGAAGCTCATCCAAATTGGGAGTTTGAAATATTAGAAACCGGTTTGGATTGGTCAGAAGTAATTATTGCTGAATCTACAGGATATCACGGTAGAAATGTTGTACCATCAACAAGAGCAGATGCTTGGAAATGTGCTTGCAACAAAACTGTAGAAGATGTTTGGAAATGTGCTTCAACAGCAGCAGTAGCATATTATATGGATCCAAGGAATTCATTAAATGAAAATTATATATTTCAATTTGAACAATTGACATATGACGAAAAAAATCAAACAAAAGAAGGAGTAGAACTTATACTTAAACCTTGTAATTATACACAAGGTAAAGTTACATATTATGATTCAAAAGGCAACAAAAAGACGTTAAACAAAACTTATGTAGATGTAATAATGGAAGCTTCAAAAGAATACAATATAAGTCCATATCACTTGGCTTCTAGAATAAGACAAGAACAAGGAGCTGGAAATGCAGGCTCAATGATTTCTGGAACTTGGACAGGCGGTGACGGAAACTACAAAGGTTTATACAATTTCTTTAATATTTGTGCTTATGGAAAAAACATTGTACAAAACGGTTTAAAGTATGCTAAATCACAAGGATGGACAGATCCGGAGAAATCTATTAAAGGTGGAGCTAAAATATTAGCATCAGGATATATTTCAATAGGACAAGATACATTATATCTAGAGAAATTTGACGTTGTAAATGGTGGAGATGGATATTATTCACACCAATATATGACAAATGTATCTGCTTCTAGAACTGAGGGATATACAATTCGTAATACATATACAGATATGGGATTATTATCATCAGAGTCTAAGATAAAATTTAAAATTCCAGTATATAAAAATATGCCTGAGCAAATATGTCCACAACCAGGAACAGAAAAACCTGTTACACAAGATGTTGAGATAACTGAAAATAAAGTGAGAGTTAGAAAAGGCAAAGGAACTAACTATGATATAGTTACAACATTAAACAAAGGAACTAAAATTTTAAGAATTGAATTAGACAATTCTAAAACAGGGGGATATTACTGGGATAAAGTTGTATTAGCAGACGGAACTAAAGGATATGCTGCAAGAACTTATTTGAAACAAATAAATTTACAAAGTAATTGCAATGAACAGTATATTACTACTAGATATACAGATTTTAGAAACGGTCCAGGCACATCAAAAACAACGGTTCTCAAAGTATTATCAGCAGGGCAAATAGTAACAATTGTGGAAAAAGATAAATACAAATCTTTAGATGGCAATGACTGGTGTAGAATTAAATTAAGTGATGGAACTTATGGATATGTTACATCAAATAGTTTTGAAGCATATGATCCTACTAAAGTTGACCAATTAAGAATAATCTGTACTGATGGATTAACTGTCAGAAAGTCACCAAGCACAAGTTCATCAGCACTAGCATCACTATATAAAGGAGCTATAGTAACAAGAACAGAAAGAAATGTAAAAAGCACAAATAAAAACTATATATGGGATAAAATAATTACATCTAGTGGAATTACAGGATATATAGCAACAAGAGATATAAAAAATAATGAAGACTGGGCTGAAGTTATAGGCAATGGAAGTGGAGAAACTACTTCAGAGATAAAAGGAAATGGATTTAAAACTAGTGGAACAAACATTGTCTGTCAGCCTAAAATTACAGTAGCTAATATAAAAGCAGTAGCAAAAGATGCAATTATCAAAAAAGGTGACACTGTAATAGCAGATACAGCAAATTTAGGAACAGGATATACATTAACATCAGACGGAAAAACATACACAATTGTAGTTTTAGGAGATGTTAATGGAGATGGAAAGGCTTCAGCAGGTGATTATGTATTAATCAAAAATCACATAATGCAAACTAACTTGATAAAGGATTCTGCAAATCAAAATGCTGCCGACGTAAATAAAGATGGTAAAATTTCAGCAGGTGACTATGTATTGATAAAAAACTATATAATGAAAGGTACTGAATTTTCATTATAATTATAAAGGAGATTAAAACAAATGAATAAGAAAATATTAAAAATTAATTTATGCTTAATAATGTTATTTATATTTATATCTTGTACAGCACAAGTTTTTGCTGCAGGAAGATTTTCATTAAGTAAATCTAGTTCGAGTATAACAGAAGGTAAAACAGATAGTTTTATTATAAATGGAAGTAATGCAACAGGAAGAGTAGATATTACATCTTCTAATACAAGTGTTGCAACAGTTAGTTCAAGTAGCAAATGGCTTGAAAATAACTCTACAACCGTAACTATAACAGCCAAAAAAGCTGGAACTGCAAAAATAACTGTGTCTGGTACAATAGCTGACAAAGATGGAAATGAGGCAACAGTTACTAAAACAATAAGTGTAACAGTAAAAGCAAAATCAACATCAAGTTCTACTAACAATAATTCTAATTCAAACTCAACTTCAAATAGTGGAAGTACTAAAAAAGAACCTAAATTTACAAGTGTTAATCAAACAATGTATACAACAGGAGAAGTAAATATAAGAAAAAGCTATTCAACATCTAGTGCAATAATAAAAACAGTAGAAAAAGGAACTAAAATTACTAGAGTAGGAATAGGAGATAATGGTTGGAGTAAAATTACATATAATGGTCAAACAGCCTACATTAGTAGTTCACTATTAACTAAAACTAAACCAGCTGAAGATAAACCAAAAACAGAAGAACCAAAAAGCAATACAGCAACAAATCAAACTACAAATAATGAAACAATAAACAACGAGAATACTAATAACACAACAGAACCTGTTAATAATGAAGTTGATAATTCTAACACAGACAATACAAATGCAGTATTAGGACTATCTAAATTAGAAATTGCAGGAGTAAACTTTTCAGAAGGATTTGACCCTTCAATACATTCATACACTTTAAAATTAAATTTCTTTGTAAAAGACTTAAATATCACAGCAGAAGCTAATAAAACAGATGCTAAAGTTGAAATAATAGGAAATGAAAATTTTGAAGCAGGGGAGAATAATGTTACAATATTAGTTAGTTCAGCTGATAACAAAGAAACAGCAACATATCAAATAAAAGTAACAATACCATCAGAAGTAGCAAGTTCACCACAAAATAATATTCAATTTTATCTAATGTGTGGAACTATTATATTAGCAGCAATTGTAGTAATTGGAATAATCGTTTCAATATATAAAAAGAAAAATAAAAATGAAGTAGATTATAAAGAGCCAAAAACAGATAATGATATGATAGACCCCTATACAGATATAAAACCTAAAAAAGAAAAAGTAAAAAGTGGTAAACACTCAAATTAAAATATAATGTGGAAAAGAAATTTTTCTTTTCCACAAAAATATGCTGGTATAGCTCAGTTGGTAGAGCAACAGATTCGTAACCTGTAGGTCGGCGGTTCGATTCCGCCTACCAGCTCCAAAATGGTGTAAAAAATAGAAATCTATTTTTTACACCATTTTAAATATAATTTTAAAATTACTTGCTATATTTTTTATTTTTTGAAATTACTCGCAATATTGGTCGTCGCAGAAGCTGCATGTATCTTCGCTGCTTTACTTGCTCCAGAAACATACTTCATATTCATTTCTAATCGTTTGTTTTCATCTGGTTCAGAGAATATAGCATTTGCTTGTTTTAATCTAATATATAAAATATAAACAAATAAAGAAGTGAGGCCAAAGGTAGAAATAACTATTCCTAAACAAATACATATCCAACTCCAATCCTTTTGTAGAACTCCATTTACTCTTACAAGAAAGAGGTCACTATTTAGGTAAACTTGTAGCAATATCGTTAAAACCCCTAATATCATTGCAATTAAAGATATAACTGAAATTATTTTTGAAATTTTTGCGGCTTTTTTGTATTTGGATGGATTATATTCCGGAATATACATATTCGATCTTGGATTATTCATAAATCTTCTTGCCTCCTTTCTATAATTATTATAATACATGAACGGAGAAAGATATTCAATAGAATTTTGAAAAAAATGATGTTTTTCATATCGTAATAAATTTTCTGTACTTATTAGAACAAATATAAAAATGACAATCGTATATCACTACACGATTGTCATTTTTTCTTACCTTAACAGGTAAAAGATGGCGCAGCCTAAAAAAATGAGTGCACTTATGAGGCATAGACCTCGACTCCGCCATGTTTTACATAAAGCGATAGTTAATACCATCATAAAAACGAAACATACTGTATAAAAGACTGCTACTATATAATTCATAAAGTTTTCCTCCTTATAATTGTTCGAAGGACTGTGCCTCCGAAATTTTCTTGAATTTCTGAGACACATAAAAATGTGATAATGTTATTATATCATACTTTACATAAAAAAAGCAAACTTTATATTTTTTAAAGTCTGCAAGGTTGCCATTTTTTGCATATTATGGTAAAATATAAAAGGATTCAAACAAAAGAGAGGTTGATTTTATGGGATTTTTTGATAAATTAAAAAATGGTTTAAGTAAAACCAAAAATTCATTTGATGAAAAGATAAATAATGTATTTAGTAATTTTAGAAAAGTAGATGAAGAACTTTTAGAAGAATTGGAAGAGGCTCTAATAATGTCAGATGTGGGAGCACAAACATCTGCAAAAATTATTTCTAATTTAAGAGATAGAATAAAAAAAGAGAAAATTGAAAATGAAGAAGATGTAAGAAATGCACTAAGAGAAGAAATAAAAGCTATTTTAGATGAAGTTGATAATGGTTTGAAATTAGCAACTCATCCTTCTGTTATTTTAGTAGTAGGAGTAAATGGAGTTGGCAAAACCACTTCTATAGGTAAAATAGCTAATCGTTTAAAACAAGATGGTAAAAAGGTAGTAATTGCCGCAGCAGATACATTTAGAGCAGCAGCAGTAGAACAATTAGAAATATGGGCTAACAGAGCTGGTTGCGATATAGTAAAAAAAGAAGAAGGTACAGACCCTGCGTCAGTTGTTTTTGATGCAATTCAAATAACTAAACAAAAAAATGCAGATGTTTTGATATGCGATACAGCCGGAAGATTACACAACAAAAAATATTTGATGGACGAGCTTGTAAAAATAAAAAAAGTAATAGATAAAGAACTACCAGAAAGTTCAAAAGAAGTTTTGATGGTTCTTGATGCAACAACAGGGCAAAATGCTATTTCACAAGTAAAAGCATTTAAAGAAACAGTTGATATAAATGGCTTAATATTAACAAAACTAGATGGAACAGCTAAAGGTGGAGTAGTAGTTGGTATAGTTGCAGAAAATCAAATGCCAGTTAAATTTGTTGGTGTAGGCGAACAAATTGACGATATGGAAATTTTTAATAGTACAGACTTTGTAAATGCTTTAATTTAATGGAGGTTTAAATGGAAGAACAAGTAAAAACAAATGCAACAGAAGATAAAAACATTCATAAAAAAATTAGCAAAACTAAAAAATGGGTGGTCTTAATATTTCTTGCTTTAGTGCTAATAGTTACATATGTGAATTATAGAGGAGAGTATTTAGAAATATTAGAATTAGGAGAGAACTACTTAAGCATATTTTGGCAAAATTCAACTAATTACTTAATTACGTTTGTAGTTAATTTTATAGTAATTTATTTACTTATTCGAATTACAAACAAAAGAATAAAAAAAGGTTTAATACCATTTTTTGAAAAAGAAAAGAAAACAATGCCTAAAATGCCTAATAAATCAATAGCATTTATTGGTGCTATAATTGTTAGTTTTGTAATAAGTGGAACGGTACTTGAAAAATTTATGTTATGCATCAATGCTACTAACTTTGGAGTTACAGATGTTGTACTAGGATATGACATAGGATATTTTATCTTTGTACAACCATTAATACAATATGTGTTATATTACATTGTATATGCTATAGTTGGTTTAACAGCCTATGCTGTGTTATATTATATTGCAGTATTCAATTTATGCTTTGAAGGAGTAGACAGAGAAGTATTAAGCAAAGGAACATTGTTAAAACAATTATGCACAAATATAATGTTTGCTGCTATATTTATAGCTATGATTATATTTGTAGAAACACAAAATGTTGGACTTCAAAAGATTTTAACTCTTCAAAATGGTGAGGAGCCATATGTACTTTGGGGAGCTGGAATTTCTGAGGTTACTATTAAATTATGGGGATATAGAATATTATCAGTATTAGTAATTATTTCTATTGCAATGGGAATACACTATTTAAAGAAAAAATCAACTAAAAAAACTATAATTTCTTTAGCAATAGTTCCAACATATTTAATAGCAATGCTTATAGTTTTAGTTGGATTTAACACAATTTTTGTTAATCCAAATGAATTAGATAAACAACAAAATTATATCAAAGCTAATATAGATGCAACTAAACAAGCTTATGGAATTGATATAGAAGAAGTTAATTTGTCTAGAAATGAAACAATAACATCAGAAATTATACAACAAAATAGAAATGTAATAGACAACATAGCATTAATAAATAAAGATATTGTTCTGAAAAATTTAAATATAGTTCAAACTAGCAAGGGATATTATACATATAATTCAGTACATCCAGCTACATATAACGTAAATGGTGAACAAACATTAGTATATGTTGCTCCAAGAGAAATTTCAAATACATCAAGTACATATAACCATAAAACATATGAATATACTCATGGTTATGGAACAATTATTACTTCTGTAACATCAACAGACAAAACTGGAAACATAGAATATTTACAAAAAGATTTTAATTCAAATGAAGTAGTAACCATATCTCAACCACGAATATATTTTGGATTAGAAACAAATTATACAGCTGTAACTAATAGTAACAAAGTTGAATTTGATTATCCTATTACAAGTTCAACAAAAGCTGAAAATGCAGAAAATGCATATGATGGACAAGCAGGACTTTCTTTAAATTTCTTTGACAGATTAATTTTAGCAATAAAAGAAAATGACTTACAATTAGCATTTTCAAATAAAGTAAATTCAGAAAGCAAAATATTGATAAATCGTAACATTATAAAAAGAGCAAAAACTTTAATGCCATATGTTTCATATGACGAAAATCCATATTTAGTAACTACAAACGAAGGAAAATTAGTATGGGTAATAGATGGTTATACCATATCTGAATGTTATCCATATTCTCAAAAATTAACCTTAGAAGATGGAATTATAAATAAAAAGCAAATAAACTACATTAGAAATTCTGTTAAAGTTTTAGTAGATGCATATGATGGCACTGTTAAATTCTATATTACAGATAGAAATGATCCAATAATTATGGCATATCAAAAAATGTATAAAGATTTATTTGTAGATAAGGACGAAACAATACCAGAGGACATTAGCAAACAATTTATATATCCTGAATATTTATATAAAATACAAGCAGAAATAATGAAGAGATACCATAATATTCAAACTGATGTATTATATCGTGGAGACGATATTTGGGGAATAGCAACACGTAATACAACAAAGCTATTAAACAAATCAGGAATTGAAATAGATCCTTATTATACAATAGTAAAAACTGTAGACAATGAAAATACCACACTAGGACTAGTTTTACCATACACACCATATAATAAGCAAAATTTAACATCATATCTTGTTGGAAGCTATGAGAATGGTCAATCAAAACTCTCTTTATATAGATATCCTTCTGATAGTAACGTTTTAGGCACAATTCAACTAGATACACAAATAGAGCAAGATGAAACTATATCTAAAGAGTTAGAAACTTTAAATATAACAGGAACTAAAATTATTAGAGATATGGTAGTTGTTCCTATAAATAACACTTTGCTATATGTAGAACCAATTTATCAACAATATATGAACGAAGAAAATTCTACTCCAATATTAAAGAAAGTTATAGTTGCATCAGGAAATAAAGTAGCTATTGGAAATGATATTACAGAGGCATTAAAAAATCTTGTTTCTCAATCTGCTGTTGATATTGAAGTTGAAGATACTGAAACTATTGAAGGCTTAATACAAGCTATAGTAAAAGCAAATAACAATTTAAAGCAGTCTAATAGTAACAATAATTGGGAAATGGCGGGAAAAGATATGACAAGACTACAAGCACTTATTACTAAATTAGAAAAACTACAAAAACAAAACCAAAAGGTGCAAAGTAGTAATCCTGTAGAAAATTTAACAAATCAAGAAAATAATGAATAAAAAATGATAAAATCTTCCATCATTAATATAGATGGAGGATTTTATTTTGGATAAAGATAAATTAGAAGAAAAATTAAATAATAACCTAGAAAAATTAAATTATTCTTTGGAAAAAAGCAACATATTTGATTTAATGGAACTGTTGGGAAGTAAAAGAAAATTGTTTGTTAGGAACTTTATTTCTGGAATTTCAAAGGGAATAGGGATAGGTATAGGCTTTACAGTATTAACTGCAATTTTGATAATAATTCTTCAAAAAATTGTGACCCTTAATATTCCAGTTATTGGAGATTATATAGCAGATATTGTGGACATTGTGCAGTCAAAATAAATTATATTTTCCCTCAAAACTACTTGACAGTTTACAATAATCAATATAAAATAGTAGTGTAGGAAAATATATTTTAATAAAATTTTTATAATTAGTTATATATATTTAGTACATTGAAAATTTAATAGAAAGAGGTGTAAGATTATGGATAATATCCTAATTGGAATCGCCGTTTTTCTAGTCTCAGCAGTAATTTTCACATTTGTAGGTATGTACATAAGAAAGAAAATTGCTGAATCTAAAATGGAAAGTGCAGAAGCTCAAGCAAAAAAAATAATCGAAATGGCAAACGTAGACGCTGAAAATAAGAAAAAAGAGGAAATCTTTAAGGCTAAAGAAGAAATTATGAATGCTAGAAAAGATTTAGACCAAGAGATTAGAGAAAGAAGAGGCGAAGTTCAAAATCAAGAAAGAAGATTAATTCAAAAAGAAGAAAACTTAGAAAGAAAACAAGACATTGTTGAGAAGAAGGAAAAGGATTTAGACAAAAAATACCAAGAACTAGACAACAAAAAAGCTGAAGTTCAAGATTTATTTAATAAGCAAATGAGTGAATTACAAAGAATTGCAGGTATGTCTAAAGAAGAAGCAAAAAAAGTTTTATTAGCAGAATTTGATAAACAATTAACGGTTGAAAAAGCTAACTTATTAAGAGATATGGAAGCTAAAGTCAAAGATGCAGCTGATAAAAACGCAAAAGAGGTAATAGGATATGCTATTCAAAAATGTGCAGCTGACCATACTTCTGAAACAACAGTATCTATAGTAACTCTTCCAAATGATGATATGAAAGGTAGAATTATTGGTAGAGAAGGTAGAAATATAAAAGCCTTAGAAACATTAACAGGAATTGATTTAATTATTGACGATACTCCTGAAGCAGTTGTTATTTCAGGCTTTGATCCATTAAGAAGAGAGGTAGCAAGAATTGCTATTGAAAAACTAATTGAAGATGGAAGAATCCATCCTGCTAAAATCGAGGAAATGGTTGAAAAGGCTAAAGAAGAAGTAGCAAATGTTATAAAAGAAGAAGGAGAACGTGCTGTAATGGAAACTGGTGTAATTGGATTACACCCAGATTTAGTTAAACTAATCGGAAAATTAAAATATAGAACAAGTTATGGACAAAATGTTTTAAATCATTCTATTGAAGTTTCTAACTTAGCTAGAATAATGGCTGAAGAATTAGGGCTAGACGCTAAACTTGCTAGAAGAGCAGGATTATTACACGATATTGGTAAAGCATTAGATCATGATATGGAAGGAACACACGTAGAATTAGGTGTTGAAGTATTGAAAAAATACAAAGAAAATGAAAACGTTATCAATGCTGTACAAGCTCATCATGGTGATGTAGAGCCAAAAACCATTGAAGCAGTTTTAGTACAAGCTGCTGATGCAATTTCTGCATCAAGACCGGGCGCAAGAAGAGAAACTCTAGAAGCATATATCAAGAGATTAGAGCAATTAGAAGGAATTGCAGATTCTTTTGAAGGTGTTGAAAAATCTTTTGTAATTCAAGCTGGTAGAGAAATTAGAATTATAGTAAAACCTGATAAAATTGACGACAACCAAATGAAATTGATGGCAAGAGATATAGCAAAAAGAGTTGAAGACGAGATGGAATATCCCGGCCAAATAAAAGTTAATGTTGTAAGAGAAACAAGAGTAATTGATTACGCAAAATAATTTTTTAAAAACGTTCAAGTAAATTGAACGTTTTTTCTTTTGCTACTTGAAACTTCTAAGTTTTATTTATATAATATTATGGTATTAAATAAGGAGGAAAATAAATTGACTTTTATTGAAAATATTAAAGAAAAGGCAAAAAAAGATATTAAAACAATAATACTACCAGAAGCAGAAGATATTAGGGTTTTAAAAGCAACTGAACAAATAATAAAAGAAGGATTTGCAAAAGTTATTTTAATTGGCGATACGACACAGATTAAAGAGGATGCTAATAAAAACAATTTAAACATATCAGATGTAGAAATTATAAATCCTAAAACTTCCGATAATTTCGAAGAATATGCAAATAGTTTATATGAATTAAGAAGAGCCAAAGGAATGACCTTAGAACAAGCCAAAGAATTACTATTAGAACCAATTTATTTTGGAATGATGATGGTAAAAAATAATGATGCTGACGGTTTAGTGTCAGGTGCTTGTCATTCAACAGCTAACACTCTAAGACCAGCACTTCAAATATTAAAAACAGCACCAGGTACAAAACTTGTTTCTGCATTTTTTGTAATGGTAGTTCCAAACTGTGAATATGGAGAAAATGGTGTATTTGTTTTTGGAGATAGTGGTTTAGTAGAAAATCCATCTGCTGAAGAATTAGCAGAAATAGCAAAATCATCAAGTAAAAGTTTTGAAACTTTAGTTGGAAAACCATCAAAAGTAGCAATGCTTTCATATTCTACTTATGGAAGTGCACATTCTGAACTAACAGAAAAGGTAATAAATGCAACTAAACTGTTAAAAGAACAAATGCCTAATTTAGTTTGTGATGGAGAATTACAATTAGATGCTGCCATAATCCCTGAGGTTGCGTCTTCAAAAGCACCTAATAGTCCAGTAGCAGGTAAAGCAAATACTTTAATATTCCCTGACTTAAATGCTGGAAATATAGGATATAAATTAGTTCAAAGACTAGCAAAAGCTGAAGCATATGGACCACTTTGTCAAGGTGTTGCAAAACCTGTAAATGACTTATCAAGAGGTTGTAGTAGTGAAGATATTGTTGGAGTTGTAGCAATTACTTGCGTTCAAGCTCAAAATGGTATATAATATGGGAAGATTGAAATACAGAATTAATCTGTTCAATATATAATAATTTTAGGAGGATTTAAAATGAAAGTTTTAGTAGTAAACTGTGGAAGTTCATCAATTAAATATCAATTGATAAACATGGAAAATGAAAGCGTTATGGCAAAAGGATATTTGGAGAAAATTGGATTACCAGATTCATTTTTAACACATACTGTAAATGGTGAAAAACGTAAAATTGAAGAGCCTATAAATAATCATGAAGAAGGAATAAAATTAGTATTAGCTCAATTAACACACCCAGAATATGGTGTAATTAGTAGCTTAGACGAAATTGGAGCTGTTGGACACAGAGTTGTTCACGGTGGAGAAAAATTCAGTTCTTCTGTTTTAATAGATGATGCTGTTATGGAAGCAATGAAAGAATGTATTCCACTAGCACCTTTACATAATCCAGCTGGAATTACAGGAATTGAAGCTTGTAAAAAAGTACTACCAAATGTTCCAATGGTTGGAGTATTTGATACAGCCTTCCATCAAACATTACCAGAAAAAGCATATATCTATGCTATTCCTTATGAATATTATGAGAAATATGGAATAAGAAAATATGGATTCCACGGAACATCTCATAGATTTGTATCAAAAAGAGTAGCTGAAGTTATGAATAAACCAATTGAAGATTTAAAAATTATAACATGTCACTTGGGCCAAGGTGCAAGTTTATGCGCTGTTGACGGTGGAAAATCAGTTGATACTTCAATGGGATTAACACCTTTAGCAGGAATTCCTATGGGAACTAGATCAGGAGATATTGATCCATCAATAGTAACATTTTTAATGAACAAAGAAAATTTAACACCAGACCAAATGGATAATATACTAAACAAAAAATCAGGTAAATTAGGAGTTTCAGGAGTTAGCTTTGATGATAGAGATATCGAAAAAGCTATAGCAGAAGGAAACGAAAGAGCAAAACTTGCAATAGATACATTTGTATATCAAGTAATTGGATATATTGGTAGATTTGCTGCTCAAATGAATGGTGTAGACGCTATTACATTTGCTGGTGGTGTTGGAGAAAACGGAATTGATGTAAGAAAACAAATATGTGAATCACTTTCTTTCTTAGGCGTAAAAATCGACGAAGAGAAAAACAATTGCAGAGGTAAAGAAGTTGAAATTTCAACACCAGACTCTAATGTAAAAGTATTTGTTATTCCAACAGACGAAGAATTAACAATAGCAAGAGATACTATGGAAATAGTAAATAAATAATTAAAAGAGGATTGAAAATGAAAGTATTAGTATTAAATTGTGGAAGCTCATCAATTAAATATCAATTGATTGATATGGAAAATGAAAATTTGATGGCAAAAGGATATTTAGAGAAAATTGGATTGCCAGATTCTTTCTTAACACATACTGTAAATGGTGAAAAGCATAAAATTGAACAAGTTATAGAAAACCATGAAGAAGGAATTAAATTAGTATTATCTCAATTAACACATCCAGAATATGGCGTAATTAAAAGCTTTGATGAAATCGGAGCTATTGGCCATAGATTAGCTCACGGAGGAGATAAAATTAGTGAGCCAACTTTAATAGACGAAAATGTTATAAATGTATTAAAGGAATTTACACCTTTAGCACCTTTACATAACCCTGCTGAAATAGTAGGAGTAGAAGCTTGTAAAAAAGTATTACCAGATGTTCCAATGGTTGGAGTATTTGATACAGCTTTTAATCAAACTATTCCTGAAAAAGCATATATGTATGCAATCCCATATGAATATTATGAAAAATATGGAATAAGAAAATATGGTTTCCACGGAACATCATATAAATTTGTTTCAAAAAGAGTAGCTGAAATTATGGATAAACCTTTAGAAGATTTAAAAATTGTTTCATGTCACCTTGGTCAAGGAGCAAGTGTATGTGCAATAAATGGAGGAAAAGCAGTAGATAACTCATTAGGATTTACTTCTTTAGCAGGTCTTCCTATGGGAACAAGATGTGGAGATATTGATCCATCAATAGTAACTTTCTTAATGAAAAAAGAGAATTTAACTACAGAACAAATGGATAAAATATTAAATAAACAATCTGGTAAATTAGGAATTTCAGGGGTTAGCTTTGATGACAGAGATATTGAAGTTGCTGCAGAAGAAGGAAATGCAAGAGCAAAACTTGCAATAGATGTTTTTGTATATCAAGTAGTTGGATATATTGGTAGATTTGCAGCTCAAATGAATGGTGTAGATGTTATTACATTTGCTGGTGGAATTGGAGAAAATGCAATAGATGTAAGAAAACAAATATGTGAATCACTTTCTTTCTTAGGAGTAAAAGTTGATGAAGAAAGAAATAATTGCAGAGGAAAAGAAGTTGAAATTTCAACATCTAATTCTAAAGTAAAAGTATTTGTAGTTCCAACAAATGAGGAACTAATGATAGCAAGAGACACTATGGAAGTAGTTAGTAAATAAAATTTTGAAGGGTTTCGAAAAGAAACCCTTTTTTCTACTTGTATAACTTAAAATTTAATGATATTATATATGCGAAGGGAGATTTAGCAAATGATAGACTTAAAAGAAAATCCAACATTTTTAAATTCATTTTTGGAATATCTAACAGGTATTTTAAATAAATCGGTTAACACAGTAAAAGAATATAACTATGATTTAGCTCATTTTCTAAAGTTCATATCTCATCATTTTGGCTTATCTTCTGAAGAAAACATAAAAGAGATAGATATTCATGATATGAGTATAGAAACGGTTAAGCAGATTAAATTAGAAGATATACATGCATTTTTATATTATTTAACAGAAACATACCACAGTAAAGCCGCCACACGTGCAAGAAAAGCCGCAAGTATCAGAATGTTTTTTAGTTATTTAACTCAAAAGGCTCACTTATTAGAAGTGAATCCTGCGCAAGGACTTGAAACACCTAAGCTAGACAAAAGGCTTCCTAAATATCTAACTTTAGAACAAAGTAAGGAACTACTAGAAGTTACAAAAGCAGAATCCGGAGATTTTAAAGAAAGAGATTATGCGATAATTACTTTATTCTTAAATTGTGGAATGCGTTTATCTGAGTTAGTGAATATAAATATAAAAGATATAAATTTTTATGATAATAAATTAAATGTAGTAGGTAAGGGAAATAAAGAAAGAACTATTTACTTAAACAAAGCTTGTATTGATGCCATAAATTCATACTTGGCTGTAAGACCACATGATGGCGTAAAATTCGATTCTAGAGATGCTCTATTTTTAAGCAAAAGAAAAGAACGCATCAGTAACAGAATGGTCCAAGAGATAGTAAAAAAAGAGTTAATAAAGGCTGGACTAGATATAAGTAAATACTCTGTTCACAAATTAAGGCACACTGCTGCAACCTTAATGTATCAGTATGGTGATGTAGATATTAGAGCTTTACAAGTATTATTAGGACATGAAAGTATATCTACTACTGAAATATATACACATGTGGAAAATAAACAAGTAAAGAATGCTGTTGAAAGCAACCCTTTAGCAAATGAATGAAATGGAGAAATATAATATGGAAAAAGAAGTAGAAGTTAAAGAAAAAAAACATATAAAAATAGCAGGAATTACACTTTGGAGAATAGTTGCATACTTTATAATTTATAGTGTAGTAGGATTTATTATAGAAACAATATTTGGAATATTAACTAAAGGTGTGCTCGAAAGTAGAAAGAGCTTTTTATACGGTCCTTTTTGCAGTATATATGGACTTGGAGCAGTTTTAATGATATTGCCTTTGCAAAGATTTAAGAAGAATAACTATACTTTATTTGCAGCAGGCTTTGTAATAGGTTCTATTATTGAATATCTTGTAAGTCTAATAGGAGAGCTAATATTTCACATTAAATGGTGGGATTATTCAGATCAGATACTAAATTTAAATGGAAGAATTTGTGTACTATTTTCACTATTCTGGGGATTACTTGCAATATATTTAATGTCAGATATCAACAAAAGAGTAGACAAACTAATAGACTTTTTAAAGAAAAAGATATCAATGGGAATTTTAAAAACTGCGGTTGTTCTTGTCAGTATATTCCTTGCATTTGACCTAGGAATTACAGCATATGCCTTACAAATGTTTACTATAAGAATAGTATATGACAACAACTTAAATGTTGCAAATAAACAATATATTGATGAACAATATGAAAAAATATATGTTAAAGATACTAAACAAAAAGAATTTATTTTGAAATATTTTGATGATGAAAAAATGATAAAAACATTTCCAAATATAAAAATAGAAGATGTGGATGGAAATATATTATTTTATAGAAAATATGTCAAAGACATAAAACCATACTATTATAATTTTAGGTCAAACTCACATCTAAAACTAAAATATTTTGAAGATGTGGATTACTAGATTTTCTTTACTTTTAGGGCTTTACGTGATATAATAAGACTACATTCTAAATAGAATGAATAAATTTAAGAGGAGGTTGCTTTATGAAGCAGGCAAGTCTTGTGGGCGAGTATAGCTACTATCGAGCAATGCCTTGCGAGATGGAGGATGTCGACTTTTGCCAAAAGATGGCGTGTATCAACAACGTAAAAAGAGCGGATGTTTGGTATTCACCATTAAAGGCAAGAGTTGTAAGGCAGGGTTATCCGTTGATTATCAATTATCGGCGTATCGTAAGATGGAAGCTGGTACGAGATCAACATGGGAAGATGGTATTGTTCTACAGAGAACAGCGTACACCTATGCCTGTACCTTTAATATATGTGGTACAGTATGACAGAAAGAAAGGATATATTCTGCAGAATATATCCAAAGACTTCTCCACATTGGATAAGTTTAAAAAATTCTATAAGGACAACACATGTTTCGATCTTAATTTCTAAAGCACAACTCGACAAGACACCAAATATTTGTGTCTTGTTATTTTTTTATCTTCTATAGAAATATTTAGAAATATTTCCAGTTTTGTTACTAGGAAAAAATGGAAGAGTAGGAGAGAGGAGCAGTCAAAATCATAAATATTGAAATATAAAATTTGTATAAACTTTTGGTTAAATTAAAATTTTAAAATTTTGTGCAAAGTTTTAAATTTATAAAAATTTTAAATTTTTGACCTGTTAAAATTATTTTTAAGACATTTTAATATTAAAGATAAATTTCGTCTGATAATCATATAGAATTTTATATGATTGATGCAAAATATCGATTTTTATTGATTTTTATAAAGTTACCAAAAAGTGGCAAAAAAACGACGCTCTAAAATCGATTTTAAGGCGTTTTTATTTTTTAGACATATAACTTGTTATCTAAAAAATAGCTTGATATTGAGAATATAACCAGTAATCAAATATTTATAAAAAAATTATACAATTCTAGATAAAAATATATAATAATAAAATATTTGAAATAAAATTTATATGAATAAAAATTTAAAAAGGCTTAGAATCGATTTTAGAAGGTCAAAAATAAGTAAACAATAGATAGGATTATAAATATAATAATTAGATTGAATATAAAGTAATAAACTATAGGCATATATACTATATAAGCCAAATAATAGCTAAAAGTAGTAGGAGAGAAGCTATATAAGGTATATAGGCAAATTTCTCTCCACCCAATTGCACAAAACTTTGATTTTGCGCAATTGTGAATTCCTATTTTTTAGTAGTGCTTTATCACACTACCCTATATTAATCAAAATTTAGACGAAATAATGAAAAATATAAATAAAATAGTATTTTACGCATTAATGATAAAAGAGTAGTTTTTAAACTACTCTTTCTATAAGCTTTCATAATATTTAATATTATCTATATTTTTAGTATACCTACATTTTGGATAATTACTACAACCATAAAATTGTCCGTTTTTCCCATTTCTTTTTATTAATTTTCCATAACACCTTGGGCAAATTTCATTTTCTACAAGTTTGTTTTTATATTCAACATACTTTTGAACATTTTCTTTATGATCTTTTATTATATTCTCATCGGTGATTTGATTATCTGTTATAACTTTATAAATTTCGTCTATCTTTTCTTCAGATAAAACAATTTTTTTACTTTTTATAAACATAGCTAATTGGTCTTCATATACTACTGGCGTTACAGTATCAACATGAAGTCTACATCTTCTGATGAATGTAACTACAGAATAAATGTCTGTTGTAATATCGCCTATATGTCTTTTTACTATTTCTAAATGTCCATAATTTTGATGAATTGGATTTTTGAATTTAAAGCATTTATTATTTATATATTGTCTCCAAGTATCTGACGTCTCTTTGCCATAGATATCTCCATTAAAATTCTTAGTTTCTATAATGAACACCCCATATTTAGTGATAGCAATGTGGTCTATTTGTCTGCTTTTTCCGTTATCGTTTATCATAATATTATTAATAATATGCTTATGACCGTCAATAATTTCTAATCTCTCTGCTACTAGCTTTTCCCCACTTTTTCCTTTTAAATTATTAAAATCTAGATAATGAATTAAAAAACTAGAGATAATAATCAAAATAATAAAAAATAAAAGCATATAATTCCCCTTCTTCTTTCGTAATTACAATATTTTACAATTAGAGTATATATTAATTAGATAAAAAAATCAATAACATATAACAAAAATTTTACATTTTAGTTGTATGTTATATTAAATTATAAAACCTTAATTGCTGTAATATCGTCACAATCTTTAAATCTATTTTGATATTTTTCCCAATTTTTATCTTCTAACAATTTTCTTTTTATTTCTTTTGCATAATATTCAATATTATTATCTGAAATATTATGCATAAATTTTTCTTTTGTCATACCAAGTACATCTATATCAAATCCATCTGTACATACAAAAACTTTTTCAAGTTCATTTAATTTGTATTTTCTTTGATATGCATATGAAACTACTGAAGAATCATTACTCGCTATATAATATCCACCAACTTTGTTTTTTAATTGTCTATTCTCTCTTAACAGTTCTATTACTTCTGGTTTATTTCTTGCTTCTTTTATTGTGATATCTTCAACAATTGATATATCTTTCATTAATTTCCATACATTGTTATCTAATTTATGTAAATTACAATCTCTTATTTCTTCAACAGTATCATTACTTTTATGTTTGATTAAGATAATTGAATCACCTAAAGAGAAAAGTTCTAAAAACTCTCCCCTTTTCCTTGAAATAACCAAGCTTGAAGATGGTACTTCATAAGGTTTCAACCTTATTCCTAGTTCTTCTTCTTTTGCTTCGATTCTTTCTTTCATATACTCTATAGCAGATTTAACCGTCTCTTCTAATTCTATATTTTCTTGATTTACCAATTTAGACTTTAAATATTGAAGTAATTCAGCTACATACCATTCAGCAGAAGTTTTATATACATCTAATTCATTATCTCCTAAACCTGTCGCTCCATCCATAAGTATGGTGATATTTTCATACGTATAAAATATATCTTCATTTACTAAATGTCCATTTCTTTTATCTTTCTTTTCTCCTGAAAGTGAAATTACCATATTTTATTCTTCCTTTATTATTTCGTTTATTATTTTGCATTTTTCAAGAAGTATGACATTTTATCTAAAAATTCATTGTTATTCTTTGTTGAAACCATTTGTGTAATTAATTCTTCAGTAACATCTGCAACAGACATTGTTGACATTGCTTTTCTTAATGCAAATACTGTTTCTAATTCTTTTGGAGTTAATAATAGTTCTTCTCTTCTTGTTCCAGATTTGTTTATATCAATTGCTGGGAAAATTCTCTTTTCTGATAATTTTCTATCTAAGTGAACTTCCATATTACCAGTGCCTTTAAATTCCTCAAATATAACATCATCCATTCTACTGCCTGTTTCTATTAAAGCTGTAGCAAGAATGGTTAAGCTTCCCCCATTTTCTATATTTCTAGCTGCTCCGAAGAATTTTTTAGGTTTATGTAATGCACTTGGATCTAAACCACCAGATAATGTTCTTCCTGAAGATGGGATAGATAAGTTATATGCTCTTGCTAAACGAGTAATACTATCTAATAATATAACTACATCTTTCTTTTGCTCTGTTAGTCTCTTGGCTCTTTCCAGTACCATTTCTGCTACCTTAACATGATGTTCAGGTAATTCATCAAAAGTAGAATATATAACATCTCCTTTAATGCTACGTCTCATGTCTGTAACTTCTTCTGGACGTTCATCTATTAAAAGAACAATTAATTCTATTTCTGGATTATTTGTTGTAATACTGTTTGCAATTTTCTTTAATAATGTAGTTTTTCCAACTTTAGGTGGGGCAACTATCATTCCTCTTTGGCCTTTTCCAATTGGTGACATTAAGTCAATAATTCTCATTGCATATTCATTTGGAACTGTTTCCAATCTAATTCTTTCGTCTGGATAAATAGGAGTCAAATCATCAAATTTTTGTCTTCTATATGCTTTTTCTGGAGATTCTCCATTAACTTCACCAACATAAATTAGTGCTGGAAATTTTTCTCCTTCTTTTGGTAATCTTGCAATTCCTTTTACTTTATCACCTTTATCCAATCTGAATCTTCTGATTTGTATAGGTGATATATATACATCTTTTGGAGTTGATAAATAATTTTCTCCTCTTAAAAATCCATATCCATCAGGTAATACTTCTAATATTCCTTCAACAATTTGGTCATCTGCATTTGTTAATTTGTATGATCCATTTGAAGGTTCAGCAAGACTGCTTGTAGTTACATCTGTTGCAACGTAGCTCCCATCATATTCAATTTCTTTTGCTTCAATTGATTCATTTTCCAATTTCAATAATTTTTCTATAATTTCCTCTTTTTTTAGCTTTGAAGTGTTTTTTATCCCCTTTTCTTTTGCAAGTTGACGCAATTCTACTAATGTATAATTTTCTAAATCCATATAATTTCCCCCATTATTAAATTTATATAAACAGACAAAATAAAGCTTGTCCTTGTTTTTTATTTTATTTGACTAATTTCTTTGGATTTTAAAGTTAGAATTAAAATAATTGAATAAATATAGATTGTATATGATAATGAGAAAGAATGAACTTTCTCATTATATAAGTGCATTTATTAGTATATAAATTATTTGCTGATATCTATGTATACCTTTTCATTTGGCAAATACATATCTAATTTTTCTCTAGCTACTTCTTCAATATATTCTTTTGAATTTATATTTGCCTTTGTTTCAAGTAATTGCTCCTTTTTTTCTTCTTCTGAAGCAATTTGTTCTGTATATCTTTTGCTATCTGCTTTATATGCATTTAACTCTTTTTGTTGAACAAAAAATGTATAAACAACATAAATTAATATAGCAATAATTATAATTCTTTTAAAATTTATTTTCTTGTTTTTCATCTGTACTTTCATTCCTTAATTAATTTCTTGTAATATTATAACACACTATAATTATTTTTTCTACAAATTTCATAAAATTCCTTCTTTTTCTTGCAATTTAATTTTATTTTTTTCTTTTTTCTTCATAATTTTTGTCGTATTTTGAAATATTTTTTTGAAAAATGTAGATAATCTTTGTGCTAAAAATTTTATAGGTTTAATAAGTAAAAAATTAAATATTTTAAAAATTAAGTTTACCGGATAGGATATTATCTTTTTAATAAATTTTATTATAATAACTGAATATTTTACTATATATTTACTAAGAGTAAGCATGTAAATCAATACTCCTAATGCAATTCCAATAAATATATAACTTCTAATTTCCCCATTATTAAATTTAAATATAGAAAATAGTGTAATAAAACCTGCTAATATCCAGAACAAAATATCTTGTAAAGTTGTTAGCCAATCAGCTGTTTTAAAACTTCTACGCAGTATCCTAAAAATATCAAACAAAACACCTATAACTATTCCTGTAACTGTGAAAGCAATTAAACAAAGTAGTTGATCCATTTTAAACTCATTCCTTTCAATTTGAGCTTGACACAGTAAAAATTCTAATTATTTTACAATGTCTTATTTGAAAATCTTTCCTAGAAATCCTCCACCCTTTTCCATACTATCTTTTTCACTATATGCAAGTTGATATATTGTGCCATCTATTGTCACTTCTGATGTATCTAAGCTTAATTTATTTATCCTTAAATTTTCTCCTTTTACTGTAAGCAAACCTAACTCAGTTTCTAAAATAACTATCTGGTCATCAAAACTAAGTACATCTAATACTCCTGTAATATTTAATTTCTCTCTATTTTCTAAAACAATATTTTGAATAACATTTGTCATACTTGACATTGATTTTCTTTCTTCTAATGGCATATCCATCACTCCTTAAAAACAGTCTATTTATATATATTCAGGTCTTGTCTTTTTTAGAACAAAAATAAAGGAAAGTATTTATTACTTTCCTACAATTGTTCCTATTTCATCATTAAATGTATTTTTAACTATTATTTTTACACCATATTTTTTAGCTAATACTACACACCTATCATGTAAGACTTTAGCTCCATTTTTAGCCATTCCTTCCATATCTTCATAAGAAATGTAATCTAACTTTTTTGCATTTTTATACTTATATGGATCTTTATCATAAACACCATTTGTATCTGTAAAAATATAGCATTCTTCCTCTTTTAAAGCAGCTGCAATTGCTATAGCTGTCGTGTCTGAGCCATTTCTTCCTAATGTTGTTATATTGTTGTTTTCATTTATTCCTTGAAAGCCGGTTACAACCACAACATCATTATTCTCTAGTTCATTCCAAATCATTTTAGGGTATATGTCTTGAATTTTAGCTTCTGTGTAGTTTGAGTCTGTTACTATTCCAGCTTGCCATCCTGTTAATGAAACAGCTTTATAGCCTAAGCTATGTAACAATATTGCAAACTTGCTGCAAGCCATTTGCTCTCCAACAGACATTAGAACATCTAGCTCTCTTTTATTTGGCTTATCTGTCAATTCTTTTGCTTCTTTTATTAAATTATCTGTTGTTTTACCTTGCGCTGATAAAATAGCAACTACCTTTTCCCCACTTTCTAAAAATGAAATAGTCTTTTGTGCAGCTAGTTTTAGCTTATTAGTATCAGCAATTGAGCTTCCTCCAAATTTAATTACTTTCATAAGAACCACTAATCCTTATACAAAAAATACAAGCCAATTTAATTTTAAACTTGACTTGTATATAATATGTTTATTAAACTTTTTTGCTACTTTTCTAAATTGAATTTTAAATAACTATCAATAAATCCGTTTAAATCTCCATCCATTACAGCCTGAACATTTCCAACCTCATAATTAGTTCTATGGTCTTTTACTAAAGTATATGGACAAAATACATAAGAACGAATTTGGCTTCCCCATGCAATATCCATTTGTATGCCTTTTAATTCGTCAATAGTATCTTTTTGTTCCTTTTCTTTTAAATTTAATAGTTTAGATTTTAGCATTTTCATTGCAGTATCTCTGTTTTGAAATTGTGAACGTTCAGTTTGACATGCTACAATAATTCCTGTTGGAATATGTGTTAGTCTTACTGCAGATGATGTCTTATTTATATGTTGACCACCTGCACCAGACGCCCTATAAACATCCATTTTTATATCGTCAGGGTTGATATCTAATTCAATATCATCTGTTATTTCTGGTAAAACTTCAACAGAAGCAAAAGATGTATGTCTTCTTCCACCTGCATCAAATGGTGAAATTCTAACTAATCTATGTACTCCCATTTCGCCTTTTAAGTATCCATAGGCATAATCACCATTAACAGAAAATGTAACACTTTTTAGACCTGCTTCATCACCTTCAAGATAATCAAGTTCTTTTACTTCATAACCATTAGCATTCGCCCATCTTGTATACATTCTATATAACATTTCAGCCCAATCTTGAGCCTCTGTTCCTCCTGCACCTGGATGAATAGTTAGTATTGCATTATTGTTATCATACTTTCCAGATAATAAAGTAGTTATTTCCAATTTTTCTATGTCTTTTTCTAATGTATATGTAGACTTCAACAACTCTTTCGCTAATTCTTCGTCTTCTTCAACTTGTAAAAGCTCACTCATTTCAAGTAAATTATTGAGTTCATTATTTAATTTTTTAAAGCCTTCTACTTTTGCTTTTAAGCTATTAATTTGTTTTAAAACTTTTGAGCTATTATCTGTATCATTCCAAAAATCGTTTTCAGTTGTTTTACTTTCTAACTCTTTTAACTCTTTTTCTTTGTTTTCTACATCAAAGTGAATCACCTATCTGTTCTAAACGTTTCTTTAGTTCTTGTAATTTTTTAGAGTTTTCTTCTAAATCTAACATCTTCTCACATCCTTTTCAAAAATCAAAATCTAGCCAAATATATGCTGACATATCATAATTTAATACTTTATCTATAAGCTCTTTTGCTTCTTTTTCAATCAATGTTATTCTTTTTCCATTAACTAATGGATTAATATATCTTCTTTTGGCTCCATGATGGACAAAATATACATTTTCAGGTTGCTGATTTGATATATTGATCTTTTTAGCATTTTTCCAAGTATCATATACTTTTGAGTATCTAGAGCTTTCAATAATTTTAATTACGTCACTTTCCTTTTTGCTATATAAGTCTTCTATTGTTATTAAATTTTCTTCATTTAGTTTTTTAACTATATCTGCTAAAAATTGCATTGAGTATCTTGTTCTTTCTTCAAAATAAATTATAGCCAACTTAGACATTGCTCTAACAAATCTCATTGCAATATCTAAAGTTTTAAAGCCTAATTCTGACACATTATTTTCATTTGATTGAATTATTATATCATTATATATTTCTTCAATTTCTTGCAAGTTTAATTTATTATAGTGGAATAATGCATTTGATAAAGTATATTCTAATCTGTCAGCAGAAAGCATTGGCGTATCATTGTCTGCTATAGGATATTTATGATAATCATTTACTTCTTCTAATTTAATATTATCTCTTTTCAATAAGCTCATTATTTCAGAGGAATTTGATATTATTTCTGTAGTTAAGTCTTCTGTTGACTCTTGAGTCATATAATCACCATTTAAAAAATCTATGCAATGTTTAAATACTGGTGTTGCAATATCATGAAAAAGTCCAGCTAGAGTTTGTTTTTTATCATGTGTAAAATGCCAAACTATTAAAGCTACACCAATCGAATGATCTAAACTTGAATAAAAATAACTGCTTTCAAATAAATCACTATAAATTGTCCCGCAAGTAACACTTATATAGTTTTGTTTAAATAAAGCCTCTGTATTTATATATTCCCATAACCATTCTGGAAAATCTGGCTCTAATACTTTAAAGTATTCTAAAGTTCTTTTATTTACTGTATCTAAATAGTTCATAATTTACTACTTCCTTCTTAATCTTAATGCATTTAGTACTACTGTTAAGCTACTAATTGTCATGCTAAACGCTGCTATCATTGGATTTAGTGTGATTCCTAATGGTTGTAAAATTCCTGCTGCAATTGGGATCATACATACATTGTAGAAAAACGCCCAAAATAGATTTTGCTTTATATTTCTTACAGTTTTACTACTAATATCTAATAAATCATTTATTCTCTCTAAGTTGTCATTCATAATAATAACTTGAGCTGAATCTCTTGCAATATCTGTACCACTTGATACAGAAACTCCAATATTAGCAGTTACTAAACTAACACTATCATTTATTCCATCCCCACACATCATTACTAATCCTTTTTCCTTTAGTTTGTTTATAGTTTCTGCCTTTTCTTTTGGAGTAACATTTGCAACAACATTTGTTATTCCTATTTGATTAGCAATTACGTTTGCTGTTTTTTCATTGTCACCTGTTAGCATTACAACATCAATGTTTTTGCTCTTTAATTCTGTTATTACTTGTGGAACATTCTCTTTTATAACATCACTTACACCTAACAAGGCTACTAGCTTTTTATTTAAGCTTACAAATAAAATACTATTTCCATCACTTATTAGTTTTTGCTCATCTTCGCTATTTGCTAGTTCAACATTATTTTCTAACATTAGTTTTTTATTACCAATTAAATAATGCTTTTCATCAGATGTTTTTCCCTCTATTCCAAATCCAGGAATAGCTTTAAAATCTTTTATATCTATTAAACTAATATTATCCTCTTGTGCTTTATTTACAATTGCTCTTGCTATTGGATGTTCTGATTTATTTTCTAGACTTGCTATATCTTTTAATAATTCTTTTTCATCTTCATTACTATAGTTATACATCTTAGAAACTGTTAAAGTTCCTTTTGTCAATGTTCCTGTTTTATCAAAACAAATAGTCTTTACTTTATGTGCATTTTCTAATGTCTCACTTGATTTTACTAATATTCCTTTTCTACTTGCATTTCCAGATGCAATAACAATTGCAAGTGGAGTTGCTAAGCCAAGACTACAAGGACATGCCACAACTAATATGCTTACAAATATATTTATTGCAACAGAAAAATCTTTAGAAATTATTAACCATATACCAAATATAATTATAGCAATTACTAAAACAGTTGGTACAAAATATCCACTTATTTTGTCTGCTATTTTAGCTATTGGAGCTTTTGTACTTGTTGCTTGTGCTACTAGTTTTACTATTTCTGAAACAGTTGATTCTTTGCCTATTTTCTCTGCTCTATATTGAATAGTTCCTTCATAATTTATACTTCCTGCAATTACTTTAGAGCCTACTTCTCTTTTTACAGGTACACTCTCCCCTGTTATAAATGATTCGTTTATATGTGTAGTTCCTTGAACAACCTCTCCATCAACTGCTATTTTTTCACCTGGTTTGCAAATAACAATATCACCTTTTTTAATTTCATCTAATGTAACTTTTACCTCTTGTCCATCTTTCAAAATCGTTGCATTATTAGGAGTTATTGTCATAAGCTGTTTTAGCGCCTCTTTGGTTTTATCTTTATTTTTGTTTTCAATATATCTGCCTATCTCAATAAAAAATATAACAATTGCAGCTGACTCATAATATAAATTTTCTACATACTGAGCATTTCCTTTTAATATTTGAATTGTGCCGTATATACTATATATGAAATTTGCTAATACTCCAATCATTACTAAAGTGTCCATATTAGGTGTTTTGTGTATTAAGTTTTTATATCCATTTTTCAAAATATCTTTTCCTAAAGTTATAACAACTATAGTTAATATTAATAACGCAATTGCATAATTTACAGGATGATACATCATATTTAAAAATGGAATAGATGGTAAACCTACCATGTGTGCCATTGATATATATAATATTACTAATGATATTATTGTTATTGCAATTAGTTTATATTTCTCAGTACCTTTTTTCTTACTCTCTTTTTCAAATGTGTCAATTCCTAAACTTGTAAATCCCGCTTTTTCTATAAATTTTTCAACTTGTTCTATTGTTAATTTTTGCTCATCATATTCAATATTTGCATTATTCATAACTAAATTTACATTTGCTTGTTTTATTCCATCTTGTTTGTTTAAATACTTTTCTAGGCCTGATGAACAAGCACTGCAAGTCATTCCATCTATTTTTAATAATACTTTTTTCATGTATTATTCTCCTTTAAAACCTGCATCTTCTATTTCTTGAAGAATTGTATTTAATTCTACCTCTTCCTCATTATATTTTATATCAGCTGATTTTTCTTCTAAGCTTACTTTAGCGCTTTCTACTCCATCTACATTATTTAATATTTTTTCTAATCTATTAGAACATCCTGCACAATGCATTCCTTCTATTTTTAATTTTATTTCTTTCATTTCTAATTTTTTCCTTTCTATTTAGCAACGCTCTCAATTTCTTGTAATTCAAACCTATATTTTTGTTTTACATTTGGATATTTATTATGATCAACTTCACTTAAAAACATATCAAGTGGTCTTATCCAAAGGCTTCCATCTCCATATAGTCTTCTATATACAACATATTTTTCTTTTGTTTCAGAATCATTTGCAACATCAACTACTAAATAATAATCTCCTTTAAAATGCTTATATACTCTATTTATTTGTATCTCTCTCATATTTTCTCCTTCCTTCTTATAAATATACTGTGTTATTATTTTATAAAATGAACTTATAATAAAATCTACTTTATAACTTTTAATCAATCTATTTGTTCTAAACCAATCAACTCATTTTTTCTAAAAGTCAACTTTAACAAACATGGAGATTTTATGTTTAATATTGTATTTTTGTCATAGACAAGTTTAACATTTTCATTTACTGTACACCAGTTTAATAGAAAGAATTTTATTGAGCCTCCATGACTAATTACTGCAATTCTTTTTCCTTCATATTCTTTAAGTATTTTATCAAAAAAATTATTCATCCTTTCTCTAGTTTGTTCTGCACTTTCTCCATCAGAAGTTCTAAATGTTCTATCTAACAGTTGCTCTTGTGAAGGATCTCTTGTACTTTTATCCTTCATAAATTCTCCCAGTTCTTTTAGATTTCCTAATTTTCTTTCACTTAAGTTATTGTCTAAATTAAACGGTAAATTATTTTCATATGCAATATATTTTGCCGTAGCTTTAGCTCTAGTATAACTACTTGACCATATAATATCTAAATTTTTTAATTCGTCATTTTTACTTAATTTTTTTGCTTGTTCTTCTCCTTCTACTGATAATATTTCTTTTTCGTTAATCATTTGAGAATCCTCGTTTGTATTTCTAATACCATTTTCGTCAACAGTTTCTGCATGTCTAATTAAATATATTATTGTATTATCCATTTTATCTAATTCTCCTTTATCCATAATTATAATTTTCTTTCGCTTACGAACATTTGTATTATATCATACATATATTTATGTTTCAATAATTTTACAGAAAATAATTATATTAAAAAAGCGCCTCCAAGTTATTACGTTGGATAGCATTTTTTACTGTATAGGAAAAATCGAAGATTGTTGCTATACAACAAGGTTAAGTTACATTGGGCTGTGCCGATCATGAATTTCTTCCACAGCAGTTTTTGTATTTTTTTCCACTTCCACAAGGCTTTTTAATATGTTCAATTTTACTCAACTTCAAAGCATTTTACCCTTCAAATTAACACTTTTATGCACCTAGCTACACTCGATTACACTCCGCTTCACTAGCAGAACGTATCTAAAAACGTATCTAATTTTTAACTGATTTAATCTGAAATACTGTTACTATATTTGCAACAATATTCACAAAATCAAATCTTGCCGATGCATATGATTTTATTACTATATCATATGTAAACTACATAAACATAGTAAAAGCAATTAATAACTTAAATTTTTTTTACATTCATTAGCAATATATATGAAACTGTACTAATTAAAGTCAACAATCCAATATATCCTAGATTATTAAATTTAAAAAATAAAATTATTGTCAAAATTATTATTACTATTTTTTTCTTTTAGTCCTAATTTGTCTCTATAGCATAATATATTTCCAATTATTATACCTACCATTACTATCTTCTAACTTTATAAACTATTTTACAACATTTATTATAAACATCAGAATCTTTCCCATATCTATTTTTTATATCTTCTAATCTTTTATCATAACCAACGTCATTACCATATTTATCTATCTGCATATCTGCCTGATTTAAAATATCTAAATATAAAGATTTATATTCTACATTTATTTCACCATGATAATAAATCTCTCTCCAATATTTAAAATTACTATTTTTTAGAATTTCCCCTCCAATTGTATTATGGTTGATTCCATTTTTAGTAAATTCATATCCTACATCATGATTGTATCCTATAATAAAACAATTTTTAATATCCTCATCACTCAAATTTTTGTTTCTTGCAATCTCTACCATTTTTCTAGCAACTGCTATTGAATGTTTTAATCTATTTTCATCCATTTACTTTGTTTCCTTATCTATCCACTTTAAGTAATTATCATTTATACTTGTTAAATCAAAAATAGCAAATTCAAAGCATTCATAGCTATGTTTGATCTTAATAACTTCATATATTTCTTTTAGGCAGGTTTTCTTAGTTTTCATTTGAAGTAAATATTCTTTTGATTCTTCTCTTTCGTTATTCCAATTCCAACTGCTTTCGCTTTCAATAATGTGACAACTAGCAACTAATTTTTTATCTAACAATTCTTTTGCAATACTTTTTATTTCTTCATAATTATCATTTGCTGTTTCTAACATACAATATTCATTCATAACTATCACCTTCGATTCTAATTATACCACACTTTTACCACTATCACTATGGCAATGGTTCAAATCCTCTAAAAGCATTGAAAATACTATGCTTTTCTTATTTGATTTTCTCTCTAGATACGTTTTAGATACTTTCCAGCAACGTATTTAATAACGTATCTAAATAAAATTACCTGTTTTTTTGTATAGAAAAAGCCTTTATTTCAAGGCTTTTAACTATTTACCACAACATTGTTTGTATTTTTTTCCTGAGCCACATGGACAAGGGTCATTTCTTCCAACTTTTGGCTCGTTGTTTACTATTGGTTCATTTGAGCCTGATGTTCTAGGAGCTTTTCCTCCTAATTCATTTGATACTGTATTGTCTAGTCCTTCTCCTGTGATTTTTATTGAAGATGTTCTTTGAACATTGCCTTCTCTTTTTCTTGCATTCATTAGGAATTTTACAACATCAGTTTGAATATCTAAGTTCATTTGTTCAAACATATCAAATCCTTCAATTCTGTATTGAACAACAGGGTCTTTTTGACCATAGGCTTGTAAACCAATTCCGTCTTTTAGTTCATCCATTGCATCAATATGGTCCATCCATCTATCGTCAACTATTTTTAGCATTACAACTCTTTCTAATTCTCTTAGTTGTTGTTCACCAATTTCTTTTTCTTTTTCCTCATATGCAGTATGAATTTTGTCTTTTAATTCTTCAGCAACATCATGTGCTTTAATTTTATCTTTATGAAGACTATCTAAATCAGATATTCCATAGATTTCCTTTATTTCTTGTTCAAAGCCTTCTACATTTATGTTATCAGCATTAGATAAATACTCATTTACAGTATCTTCTGCTAAAGAGTTCATCATTTTAGTAATATGTTCTTTTAAGTCTTCTCCGTCTAGTACTTTTCTTCTCTCGTCATAAATAATTCCTCTTTGAACATTCATGACATCGTCATAAGAAAGGACATTTTTACGAATACTAAAGTTTCTTCCTTCAACTTTCTTTTGAGCATTTTCTACTGCATTAGAAATGATTTTTGACTCAATTGGCATATCTTCGTCAGCTCCTAAAGTATCATAAACTCTAGTAATCATATCTCCACCAAATATTTTCATTAAGTCATCATCTAAGCTGATATAAAATCTTGATTCTCCTGGGTCACCTTGACGTCCACTACGTCCACGAAGCTGGTTATCAATTCTTCTTGATTCATGGCGTTCTGTACCTATTATTTTTAATCCACCTGCTGATATTACTTTTTCTTTTTCGTCTTTAATTTCATTATCATATTTAGCTTTAAGTTCTTTAAATTTATTTCTAGAAGCTAATACTTCTTGATCATCAGTCTCGTTAAATGCTGTTGCTTGTTCAATTTGATCTTCTGAATATCCAAATTTTCTCATTTCTTGTTTTGCTAAATATTCACTATTACCTCCAAGCATAATATCAGTACCACGACCAGCCATGTTTGTAGCAATTGTAACTGTTCCAAACTTACCAGCTTGTGCAATAATCTCAGCTTCTTTCTCATGGAATTTAGCATTTAATACTTGATGTTTGATTCCTTCTTTTTTTAGCATATTGCTTAATTTTTCAGATTTTTCAATAGAAACTGTACCAACTAGCACTGGTTGACCTTTTGCAAAGCTTTCTTTAATATCAGAAATAACTGCTCTGTATTTTGCATTTTCATTTTTGTAGATAATGTCATGATGGTCATCACGTACCATTGGTTTATTTGTAGGTATTTCAATAACATCTAATTTGTATATCTCTTGGAATTCTGCCTCTTCTGTCATTGCTGTACCAGTCATACCTGAAAGTTTATCATACATTCTAAAATAGTTTTGGAATGTAATTGTTGCTAAAGTTTTTGATTCGTCAGCTATTTTAACATGCTCTTTTGCTTCAATAGCTTGGTGAAGACCATTATTGTATCTTCTTCCATACATAATTCTTCCTGTAAATTCGTCTACAATAAGAACTTCGCCGTCTTTTACAATGTAGTCAATATCTTTTTTCATAATTCCATGTGCACGAAGTGCTTGGTTAATATTATGTACTAATTCTGAGTTTTCAATATCATTAAAATTCTCTAAGTTAAATTCTCTTTCAGCTTTTTGAATACCTTTTTGTGTTAATGAAGCTGATTTTGCTTTTAAGTCAACTATGTAATCATAGTTTTCATTATCTTCAGCTTGTTCCTCATCTTTTATATCTTCTTCAACTATAACTTTTGGAGTTAATCTAGCTACAAAGCTATCAGCCTTTTTATATAAATCTGAAGACTGTGCTCCACGTCCTGATATAATTAAAGGTGTACGAGCTTCATCAATTAAAATACTATCAATCTCGTCGACAATTGCATAGTTCAATTCTCTTTGTACTAATTGGTCTTTGTATATAACCATGTTGTCTCTTAAGTAATCAAATCCAAATTCATTATTAGTTCCATATGTTACGTCAGCAGCATATGCAGCCTTCTTAGCACTTGGATCCATTCCACTAATAACTAATCCAACTGTTAATCCTAAAAATTTATATACTTTGCCCATCCATTCACTATCTCTTTTGGCTAAGTAATCGTTAACAGTAACAACATGAACTCCTTTTCCAGTTAAAGCATTTAAATATACTGGTAGTGTTGCAACAAGTGTCTTTCCTTCACCAGTCTTCATCTCTGCAATTCTTCCTTGGTGTAATATAATACCACCAATAAGTTGCACATCAAAATGACGCATTCCCAAAACTCTTTTTGAAGCTTCTCTTACAACTGCAAATGCTTCTGGAAGAATATCGTCAAGTGTTTCTCCTTTTGCTAACCTATCTTTAAATTCTGCCGTTTTATTTCTTAGTTCTTCATCTGATAATTTTTGAATTTCAGACTCTAAACTATTTATTTTCTCTACTATTGGTCTTACTCTTTTTACTTCCTTCTCACTGTATGTTTTAAATAATCCCATTGTCTTTCTTCCTTTCTTTTTTGTAAAATCTTACATCTATGATATAATATCACTTTTATAGAAAAATCGCAAGAAAAAAAGGAAAAGTTATTAATTCTATTAGAACTAACAACTTTCCTTTTAAGAGAATGCTTTTTTACAAAAGATTTTTTAATAATCTAATCAGCATTAACGTCAGCAATATGCTATTTCAAAGGCTACTAAGAGATAATATTACCGCCATAAAAAAGTAGAAATCTATTTCAACTTGATTTTTCAATATTTTTTAAAAGTCTGTTTAAACCATTTTTTGATTTTTGAAAAAATTGACTCTTTGTATTCTATCATAGAAACAGAATTTTCTACTGTTTCTACTTTTCTCTCTTTATTTTTAAATATATTGTCTACGTTATATTGTTTTTGCTTATTCTTTTCAATCTGTATTCTATCATAGTTTTGTTTTGCTAGTATTTTTTCTCTTTGTTCAGGTGTAGCCCAATAGTCTCTAAACAAAATAGCAATAATAGCTTTAGCTCTTTTAGAAACATTTTGCTCATCTAACGTGAGATTGGTATCATACTGAAAGCTATAATTTTTATTAGCATTTTTTTCAAATAAATCAATTTTTTCACTTGGTACTTTTTCATAATCTTCTTTCGAAATATTCTTCAATATTTCAAGAACTTCACTATATGCATTTGCATATTCTATATTTTCCATTTTTCTCCTTTGTTACAATTCTTGTGTATTTTTATCCTTATCTTCAATTGTTTTTTGCTCTCTTTCAAGGTCTTCCTGTGTTTTATCTATATAAGATGTTTCTTCCTGAATATCTATAGTCTCTCTTCCTAAATCTTGTACACTTTTTCCATTGTTGGCTTTTTCACTAAACAATTGCTGTGCAAATCGTTCATTTGTTCCAATTCCTTTATCTTTAATTCCACTAACTACTTGTTGTTTCACAAACTCGGTATCTTGTAATGCTTGTGTAATATCGTCTTGTCCTTCTAAAGCAGGATAAAACTCCACTCCTCTTGAAATCTGCTCACTTAGTTTATCAATGTCTGTAATACCCTTCTCCTCTAAAAAAGCTTGAACCCTTTGATTATATGCTTTTTCTAAGTCTTCTTCTGAAATATAAGCTGACAAATCCATTGCTTCTAAAATAGGTTTTAAAAATAGTAAGTCGCTTTTTGCTTCTTTCCAACCAATTAACTCTATTGGCATATGTTGATATTTTTTATCTCTTGCAAAGAACTTTTTTTGATTGTCATGAACCCATCCATCATGTATAGTAGATAGTACTGATATTACCATGTCTCTTGTGTCTTCTGCAATCTGTTTTTCATCAGTATTTTCTCTTCCTAACCCCATTTGTTTTTTTACTGTTTCAAAGAAATCATTAGTAGACCCATTTCTGTAATCGCCTGTCATGATTATTTCTTTAAATGTTTCCATATCTTGTTCACTTATTGGTTGCTCATAACCATTTTTGTTTTTTAGATATTCTTGAGAATATTTTTGAAACCCTTTTATTGCAGCGTCTATTGAGCCCTGTGCATATACTTGTGATTCTAGTTCTTCATTTGAACTTTCTTGAACTACTTTTGTTGCTTCTTCTTCTGATAAACCATTCCAACTCATTAACGCATCTTTTGCTATTTGTTTATATACAGTTAAAGCCATATTACAACCTCCAAAAAATATATTTATAGGAATTATTTCATAAAATCTATCTTTTTTCAATAAATATATCAAATGTTACAAAAACGTAATATAAACTTAATATTTCTGTAATATTTTTAATTTATTATAATATTTTCTTCAAATAATTAACATTGATTTTTAAGTGTTAAATTAAAATAATAATATAGTTATAGACATAATAAACATCGGCGTGTTCATATATCACAGAAAAGAGATAGTAATCCCATCTTACTATCTCTTTTATTTTCCATATAAATCGCAATATTTCTAACATAATTTTCCAATGAATTTAATATATTGTATCAAAGGTGTGATGTGTATGTTTATTTATAACTTAAAAATTGACGGAAATAAATTAGGTAAAATATTTTTAGGAATTCTACTAGGAATTATTATTATAATAACTGCTATTGTTGTTTACCGTATTTTAGGAAATAATTTTTTCAAAACGAATGATGATACAAATTCTGTGAAAGTTCAAGAACTCACAGTTAGCAATTATACCAATGTACTAAAAACTGTGCATGATAATATAGACGATTACGTTGGTATGAGAGTGAGCTTTTCCGGATACATACATAGAATGGTAGACTTTAAAGAAAATCAATTTGTTCTAGCTAGAGATATGGTTATCTCTTCTGATTTGCAAACAGTTATTGTAGGTTTTTTGTGTGAATGTGACGATATAAAACAATATGCTGATAAAACTTGGATTCAAATTGAAGGAGAAATTATAAAAGGCGATTATCACGGAGACATGCCAATATTAAAAATTACAAAAATAAAAAAAATTGATAAACCTTCTGACGAATACGTGTATCCACCTGATGCTGCATTTGTTCCAACATCTGCAATATTTTAGACATAGATTCAAAAAGCTAGACCTCGAAGGTCTAGCTTTTTAGGCATTTTCAATATTAGTTATCTTTCAAATATTGATTTGAATACTCCTTTATCAATAAATGTTGAGAATATATTTTTTAATATTATTAGTATTATTGGTCCTATAAACATACCAATAACTCCTATGAATTTAAATCCTGTATACATTGCAATTAAGGTAAATATCGGATGTATACCTATTTTTCCACTCACCATTCTAGGTTCTATAAATTGTCTTACTACAGACATTATAATCCATAAAACTATAATCCATATTGCTAATGTAAAATCTCCTGAACATGCTGATATTACAGCCCATGGTATCATAAATGTTCCAGAACCAAATATAGGTAATAAATCTACAAAACCTATAATTAAGGCCATTAACAATGGGTATTGAACATTCAAGCCTGCAAAATGAAATATATATAATCCTATTAAGCAAATAACAAATGATATAAATACTAAAGTAACTTCTGCTTTTAAATATCCTCCTAATGATTTAGTAAGTTCTTTTATATGAATTCCTATTTTTTTAACCCAAGTTTCTGGCATATGATGTTCTAATTGGTCTATCATGTATACTTTATCTACACAAATAAAATATAATGCTAATAATGTAACAACTGTATATACTCCTATTGTTGGTATAGATGTTAAAAAGTTAATTGCATTTGTCAATGCTGATTTAGCCCAGTTTGTTAAGTTTCCTAAAAAATCAAGTGAAGACTGTTGAATGGTTGACATTATGTTGTCTGGTATTTTTAAACTTTCAAAATCAACTGAAGCTATTAGATTCTGTACTAGTTGATATCCTTTTTCAAAATATTCGTTTAAATTTGTAAGTAAATTAGATGCTTCTGTTACTAATGTTATTGATGCCCACACTAAAAGTCCCGCTATTATAATTATTGCAATTATGAATATTATAATAGAACTCGTTTTTCGTCTCAGTTTGGTTTTTCTCATTATAAATCTAATGCATGGTTCTAATAATAATGAAATAATGAATGCTACTAAAAATGGCATATAAAAAATTACAAGTTTAAATCCTAGATAAAAGCCAAGAACAGATAGTGCCAATATTAGTAGGTTTTTTAGTACTTTTCCCCAATAATTCATATCTATAATCATATATAATTGTTCCCTTTCTTTTTAATATGACCGAATTATATCATATATAATAACTTATTTAAATACTATTGTGCATTTTTCTTGTCGCATCCACAAATGCAACCTAAAGTATTTCCTAAATTTGTTTCGTTAATTTTACTGTTTGCAGCTAAATCTCCCAATGTCAACATGCCAATAAGTTTGTTGTCCTCTATTATAGGTATTCTTTTCACTTGATTTTTAGACATTAAATTTTCTGCTTCCTTTACATCTGCATTAGCGTCACAGCAACATACTTCACAAGTCATAATTTCACTAATTGGTGTAGTATTTGGATCTTTATTACAAGCAATACATCTTAAAATAATATCACGATCAGTTACAAGTCCAACAACATTTTGTGAATTATTACATACTGGAATACAACCAACATGTTTGTTGCTCATTATTGTAGCACAGTCGTGAACTGTGTTAGATGGTGTAGCATATTCTACTTCATTACACATACAATCTTTAACTTTCATAACATACTCTCCATTCAAATTTATTTGATAATTTCAAATTATCAATATTATTTTTGACCAAAATAAAAAAGATATGCAACATTTTGCACATCTTTAAAATTTCAAAAATTGTTAAAATTTTGAAATTTATAAATATTCAGAATAATCTATATCCATTCTATTCATTCCCGGTCCATAAGGTGGTCTTCCTCCAGAAAATGGTGGCCTACCTGGTCCCACTGGTGGAAATGGTGGACGTGGAGGCATCGGTCTTGGAGGTGTAATTGCACCTCCTCCAAACAATCTTTGCAAAATTAGAATTTTAATTAAATCTCTTAACAATGGATTATTTGGTTGTCTTGTTTCTCTAGTTTCAGTTTTTATTGGCGTTCTTTTAGGTGTAAGTTCTCTTTTCATTTCTTGTCTTGCACTTACACGACTGTTTTCTCTATTTTGAGCTTCTATTTTTATATTTACAACTGTTTCATTTCTTTCAACAAGTTTGTATACATCATCTGTCATTTTATCTACTACTGATTTTGAAATAGGTTCATTATTTGCTTCACATGCTTTGCACACCAATGGATATATTATATTATAGCTGTCTGGATATAAAGCTTTCATTTCGGCTTCTGTTAAATTATTCTGTACTTGATTTGATGAATATGTATTTTCATTTCTATAATCATATGTCTCATAAATATTAGGATCATTTATTGGGTATCCTAGTACTTGTCGCATATAATCCTCATAATTTTGGTAATACATACAATACCTCCCATTTTAAATTTAATGTATTATATGTATCCTATATTGAATTTGTTACAATTATTTAATAATTCCATCTTTTTTCATTTTGTTTATTATTTTTGCATAAACTCTATCTCTTACCCATGGTTCTGATGTTGTTTCTAAAACCTCATTAATAGGAACCCATTTTACTCCACTATTTTCATCTTCTTTTATGTGTATAGCTTCGTTTTCATCAGCTTCTAATAAATATGTTACATTAAGATGAACATGTGAAGCTACATACTTTCCTCTTTTCTCATGACCGTTTACATTGATTATTTCTAATGAATAAATATCTTTAGAAATAGGAGTAACATTCTTTATTCCTGTTTCTTCTTTTGCTTCTTTCATAGCTACATATAGAAGGTCACTATCTCCATCACTATGTCCTCCTGTCCATGCCCACGAATTATATATTTTATGATATATCATCAAGATTTTTGTTCTTTCTTTGTTAAGAATAAATGCTGAGCTTGTAAAATGTCCATATTCATTTTGTCTAGTTAATACATCATCAAAATCATCAATATATTTTAACATTACCCTTTTTTCAACTCTTTCTTGTTCATTGTATTGTTTGAATTTTTCTATATTGTCTTTTAAACTATCTACATTTATTTTTATTTTAATTCCTAAAACTCCATATTGTTTTTCTTTATCAGGTGAATAAATTTCATACATGCCATTAGCTTTTTCAGTTGCCTCACCTTCATCATTATATAGTTTTAGAAACAACTTCTTAAATGTATCTTCTCTATATAACTCAATAACATCAACTAATAATTTTTCCTGTAAATCTGGCAATTTTGAAAATTCTATTTTATCTCCAATTTTTATTTGCTGTCTTTTCTCATCATATAATCTAAATTCCACTGTTTTTGTTCCATTTTTTATTCTTTCAAAAGGATTTTCATTTAATTTCATTTTGTGTATCATAAATCTTTCTCCTCTACTTGTTATCTTTCTAATTCTTCTTGTTTTACTTTATCATCCTTTATTCTTCCTAATCTTTCGATAATTTTCTCTACATTTTCAGGAAGTAGTCCTTCTCCAATATCTGTTTCTTTTTCTTTTGACATTTTTACTAACTTTTCCGTAAGAGCACTATCATAAGAATCAAAAACCTCGTCATCTAGTATAACAAAGTTTTCTACATTGTTATTGTTTTCTAGCCATTTTCTTATTTCCAATCCTCTTTTATGTTCCACAACAGGTGTTGAATCTGTAATATAAATTCCGTAATTTGCCAACAATTCCTTTAATGCTAACGCATTTCTTGTATATCTCCATGAAGAGGATAGTACAACTTTAGCTCCTGTTTCATCAACTGCTTTTTTTAACAATTTTACTTTATTGATATCTATTTCACTTTCTATTCCTTCTATATCTAAGTTCTGTATTCTATCAAAATATTCGTCTGAATTTAATACCCCATCAACATCTAAAAATATAACTTTCATTACTGTTTTCCTTTACAAATTATTTACTAACTCTTTAAATAAATTTCCTCTTTCTTCAAAGTTTTTAAATAAATCAAAACTTGCACTTGCTGGTGAGAATAGTACAATTTCGTCTGGTGTTGCTATTTCTTTTGCTTTGTTAACTACTTCATTTAATGAACTACAATGATATATTGGCATATCTTTTTCTTGTGCTTCTAGCTCATCTCTAACAACTTTTTCTATTTTCTCAGCAGTTGCTCCCATTAAAATTAATTTGCTTACATTTTCTACAATCGGTTTTGCAATTGGCGTATAGTCTAAATGTTTATCATATCCTCCTGCGATTAGAACGATTTTTTCAGCAAAAGAGTTTAGTCCTGCTATAGTTCTTGTTGGTGATGTTCCAATAGAATCATTGTACCATTTAACTCCATCTATTTCTCTTACAAACTCCAATCTATGTGCTACTCCTTTAAAGTTTTGAATAGCTTTAGCCTGGACTTCTGGCTCTACCAAGCTTTCTGTTGCAGCTATTGCAGCACAAACATTTTCGTAATTGTGAACTCCTCTTAAATGAATATTTTTTACATTTAAAATATGTCTTCTAACCTTATCTTTACATTTCTTAATTTTTTCATCGTCATAGATTATTCCATCATCTAATTTACTTTTTCTACTAAAATATATAACCTTTCCATTAGCTTCATTTTTAAATTTTTTTGTTATTTCATTATCATAGTTAATAACTAGAATATCATTCTCGTTTTGGCTTTTAAATATGTTTTTCTTAGCATCTATGTACTCTTCATAAGATTTGTGAATATCTAAATGATTTGGTGAAATATTAGTGATAACCGCAATGTGTGGGCTAATTTGCATATCCATCAATTGAAAACTACTTAGTTCTAATACTACTACATCTTCTGGTGTCATTTCTCTAACTTTTGTAAACAATGGTAATCCTATATTTCCACCTAAGTAACATTTCTTTCCACTTTGTTTTATAATTTCATAAATTAAACTTGTAGTAGTAGTTTTTCCATCACTTCCTGTAATTCCAATTATAGTAGCTGGGCAAGTTTGCATTAACATCTCTATTTCAGATGTTAAAACAGCTCCTTTTCTTACCTCATCCACAATTTCTGGTGTATCAGGTCTACAACTTGGAGAACGGAATATTACTGAAAATCCTTTTAGATTTTCTAAATTATTCTCTCCTAGGTATAAATCAAAATTATAATTATGTATTTTTTGAACTGATTCTTTGTCTAGTTTTTCAACTGGTCTTTTATCAAAAAATGCAACACTTGCACCTAAGTTGTGAAAATAATCTATTAAAGGAATATTACTAACTCCTAAACCAATAATAGCAACTCTTTTTCCTCTTATATAGTTTTCAAATTCATCTAATTTTTTATTCACAAAATCCATTATCTATATTCTCCTTTTTTATAAAACTTAAAACCTTTTTAGCTGAAGCTTGAACATTTTCACACTCACTAACATCAACTACAATAGTCTTGTCATATATTTTGTAATAACCTGCTTTTTCTTGTAATTCATCTCTTCTCTGGATATTTTGTTTTAGTTCCTCTAAATCAATTTTGTTGTTATATTGTATGCTTTTTCTTCTTATACGTTCATCTAGTGAAGCTGTAATCATAAAGTGATAATCTAAATTTGGATAAATTTCCATTAAAGCTCTTCCAGAAACTATAACATTATATTTTTCTTTAAATTGATCTATTATTTTCCTTCCAAACTCATATAACTTGTCATTGTTAGCAATTGTACCTATTTCTGAAACTGCTAATGATGATTGTGCTGATTGTAATTTTTCTTCATCGATTTTTTTTCCGTCAATATAAATTGCAGTTTGTCTATTTTCAATTGCAATTGTAATCTTTAACTTTTCCATAATTGATTTAATATCAACATGGGACATATTTTGTTTCAAATTACTTAAATCAATTCCTGATTTAAGTAAGCTGTATACAATTGCTCTATATAAATTCCCACCTTCTAAAATTATACTATTAGGAATGTGATTTAATAGTTCTCTGCATATTGCGCTTTTTCCTGCTCCAACATATCCTTCAATTCCAATTACTATATTACTCATTACTAAAAATGCACCTCTCTTTTTCTAAAAAAATTATACTACAAAGTAATTAAATTATCAATAAAATTTCACTTCTTATTGCTATGCCTTTTCTATTTTTTGAAATCTTTTTGAATAAATTTTAATTTTTTTCTAATAATACTATTAAGAAAAAGAAATGGAGGTGCTTAATTATGTCAGAAAAACAAAATAAAAATAATAAAAACAATAACAAGAATAGTAACAATAACCAAAACAAAAATAATAACGAGAGAAATAATAATTGTAAATAATTTTATCTTCCAAATAATAAGAGATGTAAAGTTAAGTGGGTATTCATTTTATAAATTATTATATATAATTAGTTTTAATTTTACTTTGTTCCCTTTCTTTTTGCTTTGTTTTTTACTTTTGTATTTTTTATGTTTTTTCTATGAATGCCCATTTAGCTTTACATCTCTTAAAACAAAGGCAAAGACAGTATCATGGAATTATGATACTGTCTTTGCTTCCTCACATTCATTATCCTAGATATTTCTTTAAAAATTTTCCTGTATAACTTTGATCATTTCTTGTAATTTGTTCTGGCGTTCCTACCGCAATTATTTGTCCACCTTTTTCTCCGCCTTCTGGTCCTAAGTCTATAATGTAGTCGGCTGTTTTTATAAGGTCTAAATTGTGTTCAATTACAATTATACTATTTCCTGTATCAACTAGTCTCTGTAAAATATCAACCAATTTATGAACATCTGCTATATGAAGGCCTGTTGTAGGTTCATCTAAAATATATAACGTTTTTCCTGTTGCCTTTTTAGATAATTCTGTTGCTAATTTAACACGTTGTGCTTCTCCACCTGATAAAGTAGTTGAAGGTTGCCCTAACTTAATATATCCAAGTCCAACATCATATAAGGTTTGAATTTTTGATTTTATTTTAGGTATGTTTTCAAAAAAATTCAACGCTTCTTCTACAGTCATATCAAGAACATCACTAATAGTTTTACCTTTATATTTAACTTCAAGTGTTTCCCTATTATACCTTTTTCCTTTACATACTTCACATGGTACATATATATCTGGTAAAAAGTGCATTTCTATTTTTAAAACACCATCTCCAGAACATGCCTCACACCTACCACCTGCAACATTAAAGCTAAATCTTCCTTTATCATAACCTCTCATTTTAGCTTCTTGTGTTGCTGCAAAAATGTCTCTAATAACATCAAACACTCCTGTATATGTTGCTGGGTTTGAACGTGGAGTTCTTCCTATTGGTGATTGATCAATATTTATAATTTTATCAACATTCTCTAGCCCTTTTATTTCTTTGCATTTTCCTGGTTTCTCATTTGAACCATATATTTCTTTTGCTACAGTTCTATACAATATTTCATTAACAAGTGTACTCTTTCCAGAGCCTGAAACACCTGTAACACAGATAAATTGTCCTAATGGGAATTTTACATTTATGTTTTTTAAATTATGCTCTGTTGCCCCTTTGACTTCAATTGCCTTTCCATTAGATTTTCTTCTTTTTTTAGGTACTAAAATTTGTTTTTTGCCACTTAAATATTGTCCTGTAATAGATTCTGGAACTAATTTGATTTCTTCAGCAGTACCTTGTGCAATTACCTTTCCACCATGCACACCTGCACCTGGCCCAATATCTATAATTTGATCTGCTGCGTACATAGTATCTTCATCATGTTCAACAACCAAAACAGTATTTCCTAAATCTCTTAATTTTCTAAGTGTTGCTAATAGCTTTTCATTATCTCTTTGATGTAAACCAATACTTGGTTCATCTAATATATATAGTACTCCTGTTAGTCCTGAACCAATTTGAGTTGCTAAACGAATACGTTGCGCTTCACCACCTGATAAACTTCCTGCACTTCTAGATAATGTTAAATACTCTAACCCAACATCAAGTAAAAATTGTAAACGTTTATTTAATTCTTTTAGTATTTGATCTGCAATCATTTTATCTTTGTTATTTAATTGTAATGTATTTAAGAAATCTTTTATTTTATCAATAGACATGTCTGTTAATTCATTTATGTTTTTATCTCCAACTTTTACAGACAAGCTTTCTTTTTTTAATCTTGCTCCATGACAGGTTTGACATGCACTTTCACTCATATACATTTCATAAAAATCTCTCATACCTTGAGATTTTGTTTCATTATATCTTCTATCTAATGTTGGTAAAACTCCTTCAAATGGAGTTGTAAACTTTCTTGTTCCAGCATAAGATGTATATTCAAAATCAATTGCTTCGTCACCTGTACCATATAAGATTTTCTCTAAGAACCATCTTGGTAATTTCTTAATAGGCACATCTTTTATTTCTACCCCATAATGTTTAGCGATACTTTCAAAATACATTTTTGCCATTGTATCGCCTTTTTTCATTGTGCTAGCTCCAAAAGCTTTGATTCCATCATATAAAGTTTTGTTTTTGTCAGGTACAATTAAATCTTCGTCCATTTTCATTAAGTAACCAATACCTGTGCAAGTTGGACAAGCCCCAAATGGATTATTAAAAGAAAACATTCTTGGTGTTAATTCTTCTATACTTATATTACAATCTGGACAAGCATAGTTTTGACTATATAATATTTCCTTATCACCTGGAATATCTATTACAACTAAATTATTTGCATATTTTAAAGCAGTTTCAACTGATTCTGTTAGTCTTGTTCTAATTTCTTCTTTTACAACTAATCTATCAACTACTAGCTCTATATTATGTTTTTTCTTTCTATCAATTTCTATGTCGTCTGTTAATTCATAAACTTCTCCATCAACGCGTACACGAACAAACCCTTCTTTCTGAAAGTCTTGTAATAGCTTTGTATATTCACCTTTTTTTCCACGAACAACAGGTGCTAAAACTTGAATTCTAGTACCTTCTTCTAAACTCATAACACTATCTATAATTTGATCAATAGTTTGTTTCTCAATTTTCTTACCACAGTTTGGACAATATGGTACACCTATACGTGCATATAATAAACGAATATAGTCATATATTTCTGTGACCGTTCCAACAGTTGAACGTGGATTTCTAGATGTAGTTTTTTGATCTATTGAAATTGCTGGTGATAAGCCTTCAATTGATTCAACATCTGGTTTTTCCATTAGTCCTAAAAATTGTCTAGCATAAGATGATAAACTTTCTACATATCTTCTTTGACCTTCTGCATACAAGGTATCAAATGCTAATGAAGATTTACCAGAACCTGAAAGCCCTGTAATTACTACTAATTTATCTCTTGGAATTTCTATATTTATATCTTTTAAGTTATGTTCTTTTGCTCCCTTAATAATAATGCTATTTTGCATTTAAAAGCCCCCTATATATGTTGTACTACGTACAAACAATTATACATCAATAACATATTCAATTATAAAACATAAGTTCGAATATGTCAAGTGAAATTACATAAATAAGGTGCCTTAATTTTAAAGGCACCTTATTTGTTAGGATTCATAAATTATAATTGGAATTGCTGTGGAAATATTCTTGTATAGAGTTTTTGCAGCTTCATGTGGCATATTTACACAGCCATGTGAGCCATCTGTTCTATAAATTTCTCCACCGAAAATTCCATTTCGCCAAGAGGCATCGTGAAAACCTATACCTCCATTAAAAGGCATCCAGTAATCCACAGGAGAAGCATATTTACTTCCATCGCTGTTACTACCTCTCAAAACAGCATTTCGTGTTTTGTAGTAGAGATGGTAGACACCTGTTGGAGTGCCACACCCTCCTGCGACATTACCTGTAACGCATGGAGTATCTAGGATACACTCTCCATTGACATACATTAAGATTCTTTGTTCAGTTATGTCTAATTCAACCCTGGTATCTAAATTAGAAACCTGAACTCCTTTGATAATACTATTTATCGCTTCCAATCGAGGTTCAAGCATTGAAGTTATTATCCCAGGCGCTACAATTTCCGATTTTGACAGTGCAATATCATATTCTCCTTTTTCAAGTTGTTCTATGAAAAGTTTATAGCTTTCTTCGAAGTCTATACTTTCTCCATATTGTTCTTGTACAATTTGAAATTTATGACTCTCATCATTCCAGTCAATATATGCATCTTGTGGTTCAGTATTTTCTTCTTTTTCTATCAAATTTCTAAGATACTGTTTAATTACTTCTGTATCAAAAGACATCATTCCCATATACTCTATGTTCTTGGTTATGTCTCTCAGTTTTTGATTCTGAAGTATTGTTCGCAGTGAGTCTTCATCTACTTTTGCTCCAAAGTCGCCTAATGTAGTCACGTATATATTGTCACTTCCAACCCGTACAACAACAATCTCCTTTTCAAGCTCTGCATTGATATAAGTTCTTGCTTTTTCCACTGTTAAGCAAGAACAATCCACTCCCTGAATATATGTTCCTAATATGAAATGCGAATGATGGAATATTACTGTAAATAAAATAAATACAGCTATTGTTCCAAGTATGATTAATCCAAAGATGTCCCGACTTTTCTTCCGCCTCTCCATAACATAATCCTCCTTATTTGTTACTTAAATTATTTTGTAACATCCAAAAAATTGGAATATTTTAATTATACCACTTTCTTTTTCAAATGTCAAAAACTTCCAAAATCTTTTGCTTTATTTTATTTTATTACAAGTTTATTACATATTTATTACAAAAAGGCAATGTGTATTACATAATTATTACATTAGGTTTACAAAAAATCTTATCCACAGTATTGTGGATAATGTGGATAACTTTGTGAATAACTATAAATAGGCACTAATTTCGGTGGATAACTTTTATATTTTATTGTTTACTGTTTTATGGTAACAATTTATTTGTTGTATATTGTCAAATAGTTTTTTAAGCTTTTACATTAAATTCCATTTGTATGTTTTATTATTATTTAACATTAAAAACTGCACTTCCTCAAATACTGAAAGTGCAGTTTTTTCACTATTTTACGTACATAATAGTATTATTAAGAGAATTTCACATATTAGAATTGTAGGAAATCCTATTACAAATTTTGCTTTCTGAGTTTTATGCCTAAAAGTATACATTCCGACAATACCACCTATACCTCCTCCTAGTAAAACTAATACTAGCAAAGTATTCTCTGGTATTCTCCATTTGCCTCTTTTAGCCTTCCACTTATCAAGCCACATTGCCAAAAATGTAATCAAATTTATCGCAATCAAATAAATAACTATATACTTAATATCAATTATTTCTTCTAATTTCACAGCTCTCTCCTCTCATCCAAAGAGACTAAGTTGATTACTTTGACTCATACCCTTCAAGCATCCAACTTTTTGCAACATTTCAACAACAGAAGCACCAATTTTAGAGCGAATCTTCATATCGTCTATCGACATAAATTTTCCATCTTTTTTCGCAGTATCTATTCCTTCTGCAGCTACAGTTCCTAGTCCCGGAATACTATTTAATGGAGGTCTTATTTCCGTATCTGATTCCATTATAAATTTTGTTGCATGACTCTTATACAAATCAATTGGCAAAAATGTAATTCCTCTTTCATACATTTCTAATACTAACTCTAAAATCGCATACATATTCTTATCTTTAGTTGAAGCACTATTTCCTTGTAAGTCAATTTCCTTCATTTTGTTTTTTACTTTTTCTACACCATAACACATAATATCACTATCAAATTCATCTGCACGAATTGTATAAAATGCTGTGTAATATGCTGCTGGTTTATGTACTTTAAACCATGCAATACGGAAGGCATTTGTAACATAAGCTGCAGCATGTGCTTTAGGGAACATGTACTTAATTTTTTGGCAAGAACCAATATACCATTCAGGTATGTTGTATTCTCTCATCATTGCCTCATGTTCTTTCCATTTTTCTGGATCTTTTGAAGCTTTTCCTTTACGAACAAACTCCATTATTTTAAATGCTGGCTTTGGTGGTAATCCTTTTTTTATTAAATAAAGCATAATATCGTCTCTACAGCCTATTGCCTCACTTAATGTAACAATTCCTTGATTAACAAGTTCTTGTCCATTATTTAACCATACATCAGTACCATGTGAAAGTCCTGATATACTTATCAATTCATTAAATGTTGTTGGTTTTGTATCAACTAGCATTCCTCTTACGAACTTTGTTCCGAACTCTGGTATGCCAAATGTTCCTACTTCTGAATGTATTTGTTCTGGTGTTACACCTAATATTTTTGTTGAACTAAATATTGACATAGTGTCTTTGTCATCCAAAGGTACTTTAGTTGGGTCAATTCCAGTTAAATCAAATAACATACGAATCATTGTAGGGTCATCATGGCCTAGTATATCTAGTTTTAATAAGTTTTGGTCAATTGAGTGATAATCAAAGTGTGTTGTTATAATATCTGAATTAGGGTCATCTGCTGGATGTTGTACTGGTGTGAATTCATATATTTCTCTGCCTTTTGGTACAACTATAATTCCACCTGGATGTTGACCAGTTGTCCTTTTAATTCCTGTACATCCTTGTGAAAGTCTTACAACTTCTGCATTGCTAATAGGTATGCCTTTTTCTTCATAATATTTTTTTACATATCCATAAGCAGTTTTGTCAGCTACTGTACCAACTGTACCAGCCTTAAATGTTGTTCCTTTTCCAAATATTACTTCTGTATATCTATGAGCCTTTGCTTGATATTCTCCTGAGAAATTTAAGTCAATATCAGGCTCTTTATCTCCATCAAATCCCAAGAAAGTTTCAAATGGAATATCCATTCCATCTTTTGCTAATTTTTCTCCACAATTTGGACAAGTCTTATCAGGTAAGTCAAATCCATTTTTCACTCCATAATCTGTGAAATCTGAATATTTACATTTAGGGCATCTATAATGTGGTGGAAGTGAATTTACTTCTGTAATACCTGTCATATTTGCAACAAATGATGAACCAACAGAACCTCTTGAACCTACTATGTATCCATCTTCATTAGATTTCCATACTAATTTTTGTGCAATAATATACATAACTGAGAATCCATTTGTGATAATAGAATGTAATTCTTTATCTAATCTTGCTTGTACTATTTCTGGTAATGGATCTCCATATAATTCATGTGCTTTACTATATGCTATATTTTTTATTGTTTCTTCACATCCATCAATGTGTGGTGGACACTTTTCAGGTGAAATTGGGCTTATTTTCTCACACATATCAGATATTTTATTTGTATTAGTTACAACAACTTCATATGCTTTTTCTTCCCCTAAATAATCGAATTCCTTTAGCATTTCTTCAGTTGTTCTTAAATATAATGGCGCTTGGTCATCTGCATCATCATACCCTTGTCCAGCCATCAATATTCTACGGTAAATTTCGTCTTGTGGATCCATAAAGTGAACATCACATGTTGCTACAACTGGCTTTTGTAGTTTTTCACCAAGAGCAACTATTTTACGGTTAATATCTTTTAAGTCTTCTACACTTTTTACTGTTTCATTTCTAACCATAAACATATTATTTCCAAGAGGTTGAATCTCTAAGTAATCATAGTCTGCTGCTATTTCTTCTATTTCTTCATCTGTTTTACCAGCAATTATGGCTCTATATATTTCTCCTTGCTCACAAGCACTTCCAAGTATTAAACCTTCAGAATACTTTTTATATAATGATTTTAATATACGAGGTTTTTTATAAAAATAATGTAAATGTGAAATAGATATTAATTTATATAAATTTCTAAGTCCAACATAATCTTTGGCCAATATAATAGCATGATATGTTGGAAGTGATTTATAATCTGCTTTTCCACTTAATTTTTCGTCTATGTCATCTAAGGTTTTAACGCCTTTCTCTCTAAGTATATCAAACATTACATTTAATACTTTTACTGTTGTATCAACATCATCTAATGCTCTATGTGCTACATCTACTTTTATTCCTAGGTTTTCTGCAATAATTCCCAATTTATATTTTTTATACTGTGGAAATAAATCTTTTGCTAATCTTAGTGTATCTAAGTATGTATTTCCTAGCTTTAATCCTAATAATGTACAATTATATTTCAAGAATCCTATATCAAAGTCTGCATTATGTGCTACAAGAACACTATCTCCAACAAACTCTATAACTTTTGGTAATATTTCTTCAATTTTAGGAGCATCTTTTACCATATCGTCAGTAATATTAGTAACTTCTACTACCCTTTGTGGAATTGGTTTTTCTGGATTTACAAATGTACTAAATTCGTCAATAATTTCTCCATTTTTAACTTTCATTATACCAATTTCCGTGATTTTTTCTGTTCTAAATGAAAATCCTGTTGTTTCCAAGTCTAAAACACAATATGTAGTATCATCTAGAGGTTGATTTTTTGAAAATGAAACACATGGTGTTTTGTCTGGTGCCAAATATGCTTCAACTCCATATATAACTTTTAAATCAGGATGGTCTTTTTCTAGGTATTTATGAGCTTCTGGAAATGCTTGTACAACTCCATGGTCTGTTATAGCAATTGACTTCATTCCCCATTTTACAGCTCGTTTTAATAGATCTTTTGCAGCTGTCATACCATCCATTTGGCTCATTTGAGTATGCATATGAAGCTCAACTCTTTTAACTTTTGCTTCATCTTTTCTAACTTCTCTTTTAATTCCAGTTGATTCGATAATTACATTTGCAATTACACCTAATTCTTTCGCAAATGGATCAAATTGTGCTGTTCCATTTACTTTTACTCCACTAGCTGATTTTAATCTTTTTATAACTGCATCATGTTTGTCTGCTTCAACAAAAGCTTTACAAGTAATTGTACTTGACCCATCATATAAATCAAATGTTACTAAGAATTTACCTGATTTCAATTCTCTCGAATCTGTATTTAAAATTTCTCCATCTAACAAAACTTTTCCACTATCAACCGACAAATCTATTACTTTAGATAATTCTTCTTTTATTTTTAGACTTCTACCATAAATTAAAGGTGAGTTATCTTCTTGTTCTGGTTCAAAAGGAATATCTGCATCAGTAGGCATTGGTGCATCTGATATTGGTGCAGATTCAGCTTGCATTTTCTTTTCTTTTTCTTGCCTTTTTTCTTCAGCCTGTTCCATTGCTTCTTTTTGCGCTAACATAATTGCTTGTTTTTCTAATTCTCTTGCATGTGCTTGGTATTGCTCTATCATTTCTTGTGTAATTTCTTCTTGGTAAGAAACCACATAATTTTTATGATATAAATCTGCTAATTTAGAAGATAATATTTTTTCAAAGCCTCTTGCTTCTAGTACCATTTTGCCTTTCATTAATAATTTTACACTTAGTCTATTATCTTCAATGCTAATTGCACTATTTTTCAATAATGCTTTTGTTAACGGATGTTTGTACGCCATATACTCAACAATGTCAGGCCATTCAGTCTGAATTTTATTGTTTACATTTTCATCTGTTCCATCAGATTCTATTTTTATATCAATATCTTTAAAATTAAACCTTTTAGCTAAATACTTTTCAAAGTCAGCTAAATCTTTCATTAAAATAGAAGAAGTTACTTTAAGCTTTATTTCTAAAACATTAGTCTTTTTGTATATATTTACACATACAACTTTAGCCTCGCTCAAAGCGAAGCTATTTGAATTGTAATCTCTAAATACCTGTTTTACTGTTTTTAGTTCTTCCATTTTTTCCTCTTATAATTTACTAAACTTTTTGTAAAATATAGTTTGCCCATACTATATCTTGTATTCTTTTAGTGCTTGGTAATGTTTCAAAATAATCAATTATTTTTACATTTAATTTATAATTTTCTATTATTTCTTCAAGTTTTTCTTTGGTTAGATAGTTATAATATTTTCCTTCTTTTATTTCATCTTTAACACCTTTTTTAAAAGATGTATAGATTATTCCTTTTTCTTTTAATGCTGTTATCATTTTCTCTAAAATACTGCCTAGTTGTTCTTTTTCCACATGTAATATTGACGAACATGCCCATATTCCATCATAAATACTTTCTTCATTTAGCTCATCAAATTTCATACATTCAACCTCTTGTCCAATGTATTCACTAGCTAATTTACACATTTCGATGGAACCGTCTATTGCTTTTACTTTATATCCATTTTCAATAAAATATTTGCTATCTCTACCTGATCCACATCCAAAGTCTAATATATATGCATTTTGTGGAATTCTACTTAAGAACTTTTCATAATTTTCAGCGAAATTTCCATTTAAGGTTTGTTCAAAATATTCACTTGCATTTTTATTATAATAATCTAGTGTATTGTATTTTTCTCCCATTTCTAATACCTCTTCTTAAAATATTCTTAGTACATCATTATAAGTAACTAAAATAGAAAGTCCAATTAAAAGTGCAAATCCTGCCATTTGAATAGAAATTTCTAGTTTTTCACTCATTGGTTTTCTTCTAATTGCTTCTATAAGTAGAATAACAATTTTTCCTCCATCTAGTGGTGGAAATGGTAGTAAATTTGTAAATCCTAAAGATATAGATACTACTGCTAATATATAAACAAATTCTGCAAAGTCAGTAGTTTTTGCAACTATTTCGCCTATTCCAACTGGTCCAACCATTTGATCAATTGATACATTTCCTGTGAATAACATTTTTAAACTATCAACAATTGAAAATGCAAACCTACCTGTTGCTGAAAAAGCATATGATACATCATTTTTTATGCAGACTATTAAAACAAAGTATACTATTAAAGCAAAAACAATATTTACAAGTCCACCTGCTGCTACTATTGC
>ULQL01072334.1_pt1 | contig 71616 bp, 84 predicted proteins | sample 1954411 | NCBI WGS metagenome assembly ULQL01 (sample SAMEA4835654, study PRJEB28245) | human gut metagenome | biome: gut microbiome; material: fecal sample | place: Denmark | collected 2008 | reverse complement strand
GCCGCCGTCAATACTGTTGGGGACGGAGATGCTGGCGGGCGTAGAGGGGGCGGTATTCTGAAACACAGAGCCGTCATCGCTCACATAGAGGGAGGAGGGGAGAGTGAAAGCGGGGCGGGACCCGTAGGAGTCGTTGCAGTAGCTGTTGCTGACATCGCCGCCGGAGTACAGATAGACGGCGTAGGAGGTATTGTTCGTGTACGGGGAGCGGGTCCATTGGGTGTTGGTGCTCCCGTTCAGATGGGCTACCTGGAGCGTGCTGGCGATGGGCAGGGCGGAGCCCTCCACATTAAACCAGCTTGCAGACTGGCCCAGCTCAGTGGCAGACAGAGCGAAAACAGCCCGCTCCAGGGTGCCCACCGTCCAGTTGCCGTTGCCGGGAGTGTAGCGGATTTTGGTGGTGCCGATGAGGGAGCGGATGTCAGCGTCCAGCATGTTCTTGTAGGTGCTGTTAAACCAGCTATCCAGGTCGCTGCTGGCGTAGGCGTTCACATTGCCGTTGTCCCACACCCGGTTGTCATAGCAGTCCTTGCGGACCACCAGCGTCCTCCCGGCCCCGTTGAGGCTGCTTTCATAGTCGTGCTTGGCAACATAGAAGTCCACCAGCGTGCCGTTTTCTTTCAGCTTGATAATGCTGCCGGTGGACTTGTTGCCCAGGGTAGTTGTGGCCATTAGATTTCCTCCTTTAGAATGTTTTGCACACGGTCCCGCACCTGCTGGCGCAGGGACCAGGTGTTGCCGTGAGCGGCGTGGGCGTCCCAGGCCTGCCAGCTTTGCAGGATTTTTTCACGGGTCACAAGGCCCGCCGGATAGTCCTGCTCCCACCGGCGGAGCTTAGAGCGCATACGCTTGATGCTGCTGTGCCGCAGCTTGCGGATGACTTTGCCCTCCTCGGTCAAATAGGAGTGAAAGCCCAGAAAATCAATTCCGTTGCGGATGGGGAAAATCTGGGTTTTCTCATTGAGCTCCAGCCCCAGACCGGCCATAAAGACCCGGATTTCCTTGAGGCAGAATTGCAAATAATCTTTGTCCGGGTGGATGAGGAAAAAGTCATCCATGTACCTGCCATACCAGCGGATGTGGAGCCTTTCCTTGACGAAGTGGTCAAACTCATCCAGGAACAGCAGGGCAAAAAGCTGGCTGGTCTGGTAGCCCAGCGGCAGGCCGTCCGTGCTGTCTATGTAGGTACACAGCAGGTCAAAAACGATGGGCTCAAGGTCCAGCTTTTTGAGCTTTTCCTTGAGCTTGTCGTGGTCAATGGACGCAAAGAAATGCCGCACATCTGCCTTGAGGACCCAGCCCTCCGCCGTGCGGTATTTATTCCAGTATTCCGTGAAAAATCCACGCAGCCGGTCCAGGCCGAAGTGGAGCCCTTTGCCTTTCTGGGATGCGTAGTTATCCAGGATGAAACTGTTGGTGATGCGCTCATAGATGAGGTTGTCCACCAATGCGTGCTGGACCACTTTGTCAACAAAGGCTGGGGCCTGCACCAATCTCTTTTTGGGCTCGTAGACATAGAACACACGGAACAGTCCGGGCCGGTAGATTTTGGTTTGCAGGATGTAGACAAGGTTGACGATGTTGGCCAGCAGGTGGACCTCATAATTGGCGGTGGCGGCCCTGGAGCGCTTGCCCCGTCTGGCCGCCAGGTAGGCTTTGTAGAGCACCGAAAAGGTGCATATCTCAGAGAATTTCAGCACGGGTCTTTGCACCCCTGTAAACATGCGGGCGGCCCCCTGTCATCCCGGCGGCGGGCCTCCCTCTCCTTGTGCGCCGTGTAGGTGCCGCAGGGACAGGACCAGCAGCACCCCGCCGCCTCGGTGTGCGGTGGGGTGCATCGGCGCAATGTATTTGCCTTGGTGTCAAGGCTGGATGTGACCTCCTTTGATGTGATGGATGGCGCTGCTTTCGGCTTTGGGCCTACTCGGTCGGACCTTACCATCAGAGCGGGGCGGGACCCGTTGGAGTTGTTGCAGTTGTTGTTGTTGACATTGCCGTTGGAGTTCAGATAGACGGCGTTGTTGGTATTGTTCGTGTTCGGGGAGGTAGAGGTAAATAAACAGGTCACACCCAAATACACGGCCTTGGTGGCCGTTGTATCCGTTTACTGAGGCCGTATGGCCTCCGCAATTTGCAGGGCCATTTGCCCCATTTTGGCAAGCTCCTGGGCCGCCTTGGCCTCCCGGAGGGCGGCGGCACGGTTGCCGTCTAATTTCCTCCAGTTGAAAGCCTTTTGACGGACCGGGCGCACCAGCTCCGCCCAATAGTGGCATTGGTCGCCGGTGATGTACTTGCGGCCATAGCTGAGGTTGATGAGCTGCTCCATGGTCTGACACTCGATGAGCACGCCGTCCAGGTCCTTGAGCCGCTCCTCATACTCGGTTTCAAAATAGCGGCCATTGGCGGCCTCACAGCCCTTGAGGATGCGGACGGCGCAGTCCTGGAGCTCGGCGCACAGGTGGAAAGTCTGGCTTTTGGGAAAGTGAGGCTTTCCGTCATCTTTCACCTTGTCATAGAGGAGCTTTTCCACAAGCTGGTCACCCACCATGATGTAGGCCTTGACCGGCTTGTATTCTGCCTCTTTCTGCTTGACCCGCTGGATGGTGTAGTCCAGCAGATCGGAGGCAAGAGGGATGATGTCATAGCTTGGCATTAAAACTCAATCCTCGCATAGGTTTCATTCCAGACGCCGGTGACCACCACGCCGGTGAGGGTCCCAAAGGTCACCTCAAAGCTGTTGCCGGTGACATTGGTGCCATATTTCAGCTCCAGCACGGAGAGGCGGCTGTCCAGGCCGCTGAGGTCCACACGGATGTCCGGGTGGGAGGTTTCGTCAGTGTTGTGGTCATCCACGGTGTCCGTGATGTCCTGCCGGATGTCCGGGTGGCTGGCCGGGTCCGTGTTGTGTTCGGCAATGGCCTCCTCCAGGTCCTCCGGGCTCACCGTGTCCAGGGACGGGGTGATGGTAAACTCCAGCACGGAGCTGTCCACCACAACAATGTGCATGAGCATGGTGAGCCGCCCGTCCACGCCGGTGGAGATGGCCACCTTTTCCGTGTCCGGGGTGTTGCAGATGGCAATGAGGGTGCCGTCCTCATCAAAGAGGCCCATTTCACGGACAATGAAGTTGCCCACACTGTCATCAATGATGATTTTCACATCCAGCATGTTGGGGACAGAGGCGTTTTGCTCGGCGGACACGATGGGCCCCCGCCACAGCTCCCTCACAAGCTCCGTCTGTTCCGTGCTGGGCAGGTAGTAGCTGCCCCCGCCGTCACCGGCGGCGGCCTGGGTGATTTTCAGCTTGGTCCCCGCCAAAATGCAGTTGGTGATGAGGGTGGACCCCGCCGTGGTTATCCTGGTGCCATACTTTCTTTCCTGGTCAGGCATTTCCGCTTTCCTCCTGTTCGTATGGATAAATTTCAAGGGTTGCACGATATTCCAGAGGCCCGGCTCCGATGACGCCGCCGGTGCTCTCCAGCTCATTGGTCAGCAGGGGCCACAGGTCCATGTGCAGGGAGCGCTCCGTGTAGGCCCCCAGCCGGACGCCGCCGGTGGATTGCAAAAGGGCGGTCATCAAAATGTGGATGTTCTCCGGGCGGACCGTCAGCAGCATGTCAAGGATTTCCCCCGCCAGCCGGTCCGCCTCCGGCAGGACCGTGTAGTCAAGCTGGATGTCCAGGGTGTAGTCCTGGAGAGAAACAGAGTGGCCGTCCGGGCCGCACAGGCCCGCCAGCCAGTTTTTCAGCCAGCGCAGGGTGTAGGGCAATTCCAAATTCCACTTGGCCTTGATGCGGGCCTTGCGGGCCTCCAGGGTGTCCGTGTCCTTGGGAAAGAGCCGCAGCTCTTGCTCCCACACGGCCACGCCGTCCTCATCGGCGTCCTCAAGGAATTGGTTGGCCAGCACCCTGGTGATGGCGTCCCACGCAAGGGAAATTTCCGGCTCATTGGCCCCGTTGATGACTTGAAACTCCAGCACCTCCCGGAGCACCGGGGGCAGGTAGTTCAAAAGGTGCCTATCCATCGGTGACCTCCCCTCTGGCGGGGATGCTGTCCGGGCCCAGGGCCAGGTTGTTCTCCTGCCCGTTGATTTTGGTGCCGCCAATGTCCGTTATCATGTTGGAGCACTCGGAGAGGATGCGGCTTTCAATCTGGGAAATGCGGACGGTCAAAAAATCAGAGCTGGCCCAATCCTGGGACAGCTCCACAAAGTAGGCGTCAATGACGGCCTCCACATAGCTCTTGACGGCATCCCAATCCCACCCGGAGGCATAGGTGAGGTGGAGGGCAATGTCCACCTCCTCCGGCGTCACGCCGGTCACATGGACCACATGGCCGATGGGGGCCAGGCCCAGGCCCTCCCCGGCGTTCTGCTCCGGGTCAATGGCCGTCTGGATTTCCTCCAGCAGGGTGGGTGTGGGGGCCTTGTAGTCAGAGGCCATGATGACCAGCTTGACCGTGCCGCCCACCGTGAGCTTTTTCTCCTTGGCCGCCGTGTAGACTGCCGTGAGCCAGGTGGCCACAGAGCCGCTCACCGTGGAGATGGTGCTGGTGTACCAGCTTTCCACGGCCTCATCCGGGATGAGGCTGGCCGGGGAAATGTCGCCATTCCAGACGGGGTGGATTTTGAGGTCCCCCACGCCGGGCATGGCCAGCACTTTCTCCCGGTAGTCGGCCTGGTTGCCGCCAAAGGCCTGGGATTGGAAACTGTCCAGCACCCGCTGGCGGAAAGCCTCCGTTTCCTCCTCATCATCGCCGGGGATGAGCAGCTCCACCAGCTCCGCATGGGTGAGCCCCTGCACATACTCCACCGGGATGAGGGTGCCGCCGTAGTTGTTGGCCGCCGCTCCGGGGGTTTCACAGGTGACCTGGTGGCTGAGGCCGGTTTCCGTGTCCTCCTCCGTGTCCATCCGGGCGGTGACCACAAAGTTGAGGTCCTCGCAGGAGAAACGGGTCCCCACCGGGACCTCAATGTTAAACTCCGCCCGATAGACGGCGGGGCTGGCCGGGTAGGGGTCCATGTTGCGGTCATGGGCCCGCTTGATGAGGTACTCACGGGGGGCCGTGATGATGTAGGTGGCCTGGAGCACAAAGTCCGCCGCAATGTAGAGCTGGGCCAGCTCTGCCATGGACGGGGCCACGCCGTTCATCACCATGGAGCCCTCCCGCTTGTCCACCGGGGAGGCCACCCTGGACAGGGCGCTGGCCAGTAGCGCCTCATAGGTCCTGCTTTCAAACATTCAGATGTCAACCTCCTTTTGGGCGCTCACATCGCCATAGATGGTGTGGACGGTAAACCGGGCCGTGACCCAATTTCTGCCCGTTTCAAATTCCCAGCCGTCCAGGGAGGTGATGCGGTCATCCTGGAGCAGGGCCTCCGTGATGCGCCGCTTTATCTCGCTCATGGCATAGTCTTTGGGCTTGCCTATCAGATCGGACAGCTCGGAGCCGTAGTTGCGGGAGTAAATGGGGAAAGCGTAGCGCTCCACATTCAGAATGAGGTAAACGGCCTGGAGGACGGCATCCCGCTCATCCGTCATGCCTCTCACCCGGTTGCGGTCAATGTCCAGCTTGTGGGTGTAGCTGGGCTGGGTTTCCACCGCAAAGGTGATGAGGTCCAGGTCATCCCCCGTGGTCGGTAAAGTTGCCATTAGGTCCTCGCCTCCCATCTGCCCAGGACAATGTACTGCTGCCCGCCGTCACACCGCAGGAGGATGACCTTTTCCCCCATCTGGAGGGCGTTGTGGACTTTCCACTTTTTCCGGCCCTGGTAGCGGTGCTTGTGGGACGCAAAAGCGGCATCCCCGGCTCCGCCGCTGGTTTCCTCGGTTTCGTGGTATTCCGGCATGGTGGTCATCTCCACGGTGTAGTCCCTCACGGCGTCCGTGAGGATGAGCTGGGCCTCGGTCAATATCTTCTTTTGGTCAACGGTGATTTCAAGCGGAGAGGTGGAGGTCACATAGCCATAGCCCCCGCTCATGGGAGCGCCTGCCTGGACGGCCTCCACGGCGGCCCGCTTGACCAGCCGCACCAGTTCATTGATGTCAAGTGACAAATGTACCACCTCGCATTTTGAGCTCCATGAGGTGCTGCTCATTGTTGAAAGTGTGCTTGACCTGCTCCACCATGAGGTAGTTTGACACATTGATGTCACCCAGCCCCAGCATGACCACCAGCAGGGTCCCGGCCCTCACCCGGATGTCCCCCAGCACATCTTGGAGCTTGAGGGTCCGGGTTTTGGTGTTATAGAGGCTGAGGAGGGCATCCGCCATGGCCTTGGCATTGGTGGTGCTGTCCAGTTTTTCATAGTATTGCAGGACGCCCCATTGGTTGATGTTGGAGCTGTCCTGGGCCACGAAAATCTCCCGCTTGCCGGTGTCCTTGTTCTCGTAGGAGAGCTTGATTTTGTCATAGGTCTGGGAGGCGATGGAGCTTTTATAGTCAAAGTCCCCAGCCGTGTCCTCATCAATCAAAAGCCCCAATTTCATGCTGCCGATGTTCTTGAGGGTCAGCTTGCCCACATCATCATAGAGCACATACATCTGGGAGGTGGCCTTGAGGGTTTCGTCCAAAGCCGTCTGGATGATGTCAAAGAGGGTCTGGTTGTCCTCCACCCGGCTCCCGATGGTGTAGCCGGTGTCCTCCAGGTCCCCCACATTGAGCTGGAAGTCCTCCGCAATCATGCGTATCACATCGGCGGCGGTCTTGTTGGTGTAGACATAGGTGTCCTTGTTTTTGAGGTAGTAGAGCTGGTCATATACGGTGATTTGGATGATGTCATCCGTGCTGCCTTTGCGGGATTTTTCAAAGACAAAGCCATAAAAGACGGGGGTGCCGTCCACGGAAAAACGGCACGGGTCGCCCTCTTGAAAGCTCAAGCCCGGTGTCTTGACCACCTCAGCAATGAGCTTTCCCGGCTGTCCTTGGCGTTCCCACTCAATGCTCACATTCTCCACCACGGGGGGCAGCATGATGGTCCCCTGGTGTTGTATCAGCAACTCATAGGTCATGGGATGGTGAGCACCTGCCCCACATAGATGAGGTTAGGATTGCTGATTTTGTCCGTGTTTGCGTTGAAAATCTTGTTGTAGTCGGCCCCGTTGCCGTAATACTTGGCGGCGATGGCCCACAGGCTGTCACCGGCCTTGACCGTGTAGGTCTTGGCCGTGGGGGCCGTGCTGGCGTCCCGCTCCTTTTCCACCGTCACGGTGGGCGTGGTGCTCTCCGCCTTGGGCTCCTCCACGGTCACGGTCTTTGTGCCGTAGTCCCGCCATTGCTTGAGGTTGACATCCACGGCCACATCCAGGCCCTTTTTGCCGTCCTCGGTGATGTTGTAGTCCTCCACGCTCACCTTGATGTTGGTGTCAAAGAGCATCCCCCCGGAGGGGGACATCCGCACCAGCATGAATTGGGTGGTTTCCTTGTTGGCTTTCATCTGCTCCAGCAGTCCCAGGTAGTAGTCCGGGGACCGGGAGCCGGTGAGCATGGGCAGGTCAAAGGGGACGGTGAGCTCCGTGAGGCCGGGGGCCCGCAGGAAATTGACCTCTCCCTCATTCAAGAGAACCAGGGTTTTGTTTTTCCCCTTGATTTTCACCTGGAGCTTTTCTGGGGTGGGCCAAAGGGCCCCGCCCAGATAGCAGGTGTAACTCATCTTGTCACCCTCCTTTTTTCCATTGGAAAAAACTCCGTGTTTCCGGCATGGGGCAGGGTCTACGCATGGACGCCCTCCGCCGCCGTCAGCAGGGCCTCTGTAAAGCCGTCAGTCAATACGGAAATAACGCCGTCCAGGTCAGCAGAATTGTTGATGTTGTTGCTGATGCTCTGCTCCACCCGTACCTCAGCCGTGGTAAAGCGGTTGACGGCCTCCCGCTCCGCAATGTCCCGCAGGTATGCCAGCTCCTCCGTGGAGGTGCTGAGGGCGTCAGCAGCGGCCCCGGTGTTGGCGGCAGTCTGCCCGGTGTTGCCCAAAAGGTCATCCATGGCAAAGTCACCATATCCGCCGGTGCCCAGGCCGCCCGCTCCGTAGTCCGTAGCAGCGCCCAGGTCCATGTCAAACAGGCCGCCCACGGCGTCAGAGATGCCGCTGGCCACGCCGTCACCCCAGTTGGCTCCGGCGTTGAAAGCGTCCCCCACCCAGCCGTCCTGCCAGGTGTCAAAGGTGCTCATGCCCTCGTTGAAAGCGTCCCCAATGCTCACAAAGTCCTGGATGTTGCCGGAGGCCTCTGCCGCCTTGGCGGCGTAGTCGCTGGCCGCATTGGTGATGCCGGAATAGTCAAACTCCACAAAGGGCAGCTTGTTCAGCGCCTCGCAGATACCGGCCACCACGGTGAGCGCCGTGGAGAGCAGGTTGTAAAACCAGGCCTGCACGCCGGAGATGACATTGCTGAACGCAATGCCGATATTCTGAGCGCAGGCCCCCAGGGCGTTCCAGATGCCCAGGGCAATGTTGGCGATGGTCAAGCCCAGGTTGACAAAGAATTGCACCACCACATTGATGCCGCCGCAGATGACGCCAAAGCCGCTGTTGGCGATGCCGGTAAACTTGGCAATGGCCGCACAGGCGGCGTAGATGGCCGCCACAAGAGCTATGACCAGCACCACAATCCAGGTGATGGGACAGGCCAGCAGGGCCGCATTGAGCCCGTACTGAGCCGCAGTTTGGGCAAAGGTGGCCTCGGTGCTCATCATCAATGCCGCCGCTTTCACACCCTCAGCCAGCGCCATGGCGGCGTTGATGCCGTTGGTGATGAGGGCCACGGCATTGTAGGCGATAAAGGCGGCCACCAGGCCGTAGACAATGGGGCTTATCCAGCTCCAGTTGTCCACCACAAAGGCGGCCCCGTTGATGAGGAGGTCCAGCACGCCGGTGGCCACCGTGGCCAGCATGGCCAGTCCGTTGATGGCTCCGTTGATGACCGTGTTAAACTGAGCGCTGTTTGCCACCTGGTTGAGCCGTGTGAGCACAGGGTCAAAGGCCGCCAGGGCCGTGTTTTGCATCTTAGTGGCAATCTGGGCCCAGGTCAGGGGCATACTTTCAAACTTGGCGTTGGTTTCATCGGCAGCGGCAAACATGGCGTTTTTGACCACCTCAGCGGTGATGAGGCCCTGCTCCGCATATTGCTTGATGGAGCCCTCCGCAATGCCCATGTAGCTCTCAATGGCACGGGCAATGCCGGGAGCGTTCTCCAGGATGGAGTTGAGCTCCTCGCCCCGGAGGGCACCGGCGGCCATGGCCTGGGTGAGCTGGAGCATGGCGGCAGACAGGCCCTCCGCCGTAGCGCCGCCAATGACAAACTGCTTGTTGATTTGTTCCATGAAAGCGATGAGCTCATCATTGCTTTCAAAGGCGGAGCCCGCATTGGCCCCCATGCTGGCGATGGCGGAGGCGGTGTCCAGGTAGGCGGACCGGGACCTCTGGGCAGAGGCCATGATTTTCTGCTCCAGGGCCTCCACAGAGCCCCCGTCATCCACAAGGAAATTGAGGCGGGCCGTGGTGCTGGTCATCTTGTCAGACAGCCCCAGGAGCGCTTTTATACCGGCTCCGGCGGCCAATGTGGCCACAATGCCTTTGACCTTGCCCAGCAGGCCGCCCGCAGCATTGGTGCCGTTGCGGAGGCCCTTGTTGAGGATTTCCTCCTGCTCTGCCGCCCGGCGGTAGCCCTCCGCCATTTCATCCACTTCACGGTTGGCCTGCACCAGCGCCGCTCTGGCCGCCTGGATTTGCGCCGTGTCCACAGCACGCCCGGAGGCCCGCTGGACCTGCTCAAAGGCATTGAGGGTGGTGTTGAGCGCCGTGTTGATTTTTCTGAGCACGCCGCTGATACCGTCATTGAGGACCATCTGAGATCTGATTGTTGCCACGGGTTCACCCCCTCTTTTAAGAATTAGGCCCCCGCCATGCAGCGGGGGCCCCTGTTACTTCCGTTTGGCTCTGCCTTTTCTCATCTTGCTTTTCAGTTCGGCCTCCCGTTTCTTTTCATCCTCGCCTCTCACTTGGATGGAGGCGATGACAAAAGCCTTTTCCTTGACGGGCAGGTCTAAAAACTTGGACGGCTCCCAGCCAAACTTTTGCAGGCAGAAATGGGCAAAGTTGGCCTCCGGGTCACCGTCCAGGATTAGTTTTTTGCCTCAGCCACCATGTCATCATCGGTCTTGAAACCGTTGACCTGGAAAACCTCCGTGACATAATCGTCAAACTCGCCGCCAATGAGCAGCTTGCCAATCAGCTCCTCCGGCTTGGCCACGCCCCAATCGTTCTGGAGTGCGGCGTTGTTGAGGTCCGGGAACACGGTGCAGCGGGCCGCCACCTTTGCCTGGAAAGTGTAGGTGTCAAGCTGCTGGGTGTACTGGCCTTTCTTGCCGGGCACGGGGACCTGGCGGATGCAGGCGGAGCGGATGCGGGCGTACTCATCGGCGGAGATGCAGCAGATTTCCCACTCCATGGGCTTGCCGTCCTCCCCCTTGATACGGGGGGAGGCGGCAAACTTGTGGTTTTCAATCTGCTCGACATTGGCACGCATGAAAGCGGACAGGTTACTCATGGATTTTTTCCTCCTTGTGTGTTATGCGGCCTTACATGTAGGCCGGGTTGGTGTACTGTTCGGGACGGGTAAAGCTGTCACAGTAGCCCTCAATAGACTGCTCGACAAAATCACCCTCTGCATTGAACATGGACAGCAGCACATCACCGTCCAGGATGCAGTTGTTGTAAATCTTGGTGCTCCGGCCCACGGTGGTGGCGGGGTCATCGTTGGAGGTCTGGATGTCAAAGGTGGGCATCACGCCGGTCTTGATGAAGTCCTCCACCACCTTGTCAAAAATCTCCGTGCATTTGTAGATGGTCATGGAGAAAGACAGGGCAACGGTCTGGGCCTTGTGGCCCACCACAACACCGCCCAGCTTGTAAACCTCAGCGGTGTTGACGGATGCCGTGCCCTCAAACTCCTTGGCCATGAGCATGGAGTAGCGGGTCCCGTCAATGGTGACAAAGCACTCCGCAAAATTGGCGCTTACAGCGTCCTGGGTGTTCATGGTCGGCTTGGACATTTTCCTTTCCCTCCCTTACTGGATAATCACGCTCATGTAGAGCTGGGCCATGGCGTTGATCACATTGAGCCCGTTGACGATGCAGAGGACGGCTTTCTTGCTGTCACCCTGCTCACAGGTCACAATTTCCGGGTCAAAGTTCTCCACGGCCCGGATGTCATCAAGCTGCTGGATGAGCTTGGTGATGTCCCCCCACAGGGAGGAGCGGCCAGAGGCGTCATTGGGTACGGTGCCCAGGTACTTTTGACCGAACAGCACCGCCACATCATTGGCAATCTGGTCACACACCCGGATGGTCTGGTTGCTCTGGAAAATCTCCCCCTTGGTGTCGGACAGGGTGAGCAGGGTGTTGATGTCCTCCAGCACCCGCACATCACCGTTGACATTGTGGAAGATAAACTTGCCCGCCTTGAGGGCCGCCTCCAGCTCCGCCTGGGTGTAGTCGGTGTTGATGGTCAGCTCACCATCATACTTGAAGTTGGTGAGGGACTTGTTGACCGCACAGCCCGCCTCAGCACCGGCCACCCAATACACCAGGGAGTGGGTGGGCACATTGGCAATGGTGGGGTGGGTCACGGTGTTCCACACGCCAATGATGCCCTCATAGTCCGCCGTGCTGGGCTGCCAGGCCACAAGCTGGAATTTACTGCCCACCTCATCCCGGACACGGCTGCAAAACTGCTGGTAGAGCCGGACGGTGGTGGCATCCGATGCCGGGCAACACAGGGCGTTGTAGGCATAGGGCTCAATCTTGTCCAAAAAGGCCTGGTGGGCCTCGCCGGTGATGGTGGTGGCGTCCGCCCCGTTGGCCAGAGGCATCCCGGCGGAGGCCTCCAGGGTGGCGTCCGTCTTGAAGTCCACCCAATCGTTGCCCACCAGCTCGTCAGCATCGGCCACGGTCTGGGTGTCGGCGGCCACGCCGTCCACATAGGTGGTCACATCCCAGAGGTCCTCATCATCCACATTGGCGGCCACCACAATGGTGATGTCATTGCCTCTCACGCCGCCATACTTGGCCGTGGCCAGGGTGTTGGAGGCCTTGGTGGCCCCGGAGCCCAGGCGGTAGCAGTAGACGGTGGTGGCGTGGGTGAAAATCTCCCGCAGGGGGAGCATCTTGGGGTGGTCGTAGGCATAGCCGAAAATGACCTTGCTGTTTTTCTGAAACTCCCCGGAGGTGACGGCGAAAACCTCACCCTCCGGGCCCCAGCTCAGCTCAAAAGGCGCTGCCGCAAAGCCTCTGTCAGAGAGGGTAGCGGACGCCCTGGGCACACTGGAGAAATTGACATAGTAACCGGGCAGGACCTTGTTTTGGACCTGCCAGGTGCCGCCGCCCAGCGCCATATTAGTTCACCTTTCCTTTCATGTACTTCTCAATCAGCCCGTCCACCTCATTCAAGGTGTAGGCCTTGCCGTCCTCCAGCAGAGCCCGGATGAGGTCCCGCCGGTTGGCATATCGCTTGGAGGCCACAAGCTGCTCCTTTTTGTAAGTAGTGGCCCCGGTGGCCTTTTCGCTGTTCGTGGTCTTGGCTTGCGCCATGTTTATCCCTCCATTTCAATATCAAGGGTTTCCATAAGGACCGGCTCCTGGGGGATGTAGGCGTGGTGGTCATAGCTCACCAGCACATGCAGGACGCCCTCCTCAATGGTCCATTCGCAGTTGGTGCAATGGATGAGGTCCCCCTCCGGGGTGGTGATGTCCCGCAGGAGCATGGTGAGCTGATCTGCCACCTCGCAGCACTCCGCCACCCCCACCTTGGGGTAGTAGATGACATCCAGGGTGGGGGTGCGGAGAAACCGCTCTCCCACCTGCTTGCTCTGCCCGGCGGAGGGCATGACCACATTGAGGTCCCCAGGGTTGAGGCCCTGCTTGACATTCCCGCCGTGTACCTGCACAGCAGGAAAAGCGGCGTGCAGCGCAAGGCTCACGCCGTCATAGATGCTCTTAAAACTGATTTCAGACATTGAAAGCCTCCCGCAGCAGCGCCTCCAGCTTTTTCTCAATGACGGCGGGGGCCACCCGCTCAAGGTCCTTTTCAGACAGGGTGAGGAAATACTGCCCGGCCACCCAGCCGCCTCCGCCACGGGTGCGGTGTCCAAACTCCACATAGCTGGCGTAGTGGACAGGGTTGATGACCTCGATGTAAAAGGTCCGCCCCCTCTTGAAAACTGGCAGAGCGTTGGCGTAGGCGGCGGGGTCTACTTTCCCGCCGCCCGCCGCCTCCTGCTCGGTCCGGGCGGTCCAGCCCCGGCGCAGGGTGCCGCCCTTTTTTCCGCTGCTCCGGGGGTATTGCCCCACCGGGGTGCGGGGGATGACCAGGGCCAGCAGCCGGGCGGCCAGCTCTTTGGACACATCCTCGCAAAATTTGTCCAGGTCCATGTCCTGGAGCTTTTGCAGGTTATCCCGTAGCTTTTGGAGCTGCTTGTAATCGACATCGCCCCACCGCATTAGGCCCACTCCTTGAACAGCTCCAGGGGGACCTCCTGGTGGCAGGTGTAAACGGCAGGTTTGCCGCTCCGCTCATAGTCACGGGTGACGCCGTTCTGGGTCACCGTGATTTTAGAGCCCTCCGGGATGTCCACGGACGGGTCAATATAGAGCGTCACCGTCTGGGCCACCAGGGCCGCCTCCTCGGTGGGTTCGGTGCTCTTGACGGTCTGGTGGGAAATGCGGCAGGGTAGGCCGGAGGCCGTCACTTTCTCCACCGGCTCCGTGCGGCCATTGGCAGGGTTGAGCACCCCCTGCCGCACGGTGACGGTGGCCAGGCCGGTCCAGAGGCTCTGGATGGCCTTTTTGTAGGCGGCGGGGACTACCATCTCAGCCTCCGAAAAGCCGCCAGGGTGCTCTCTGCCGGGTGCATGAGCTGGGCCAGCATGGCGTCAAAGCGGCTTTCCGCATTGCTTGCACCATCGCTGGCCCCGGCAAAGGTCACGGAGATGTCCCCCTCCGTGATACTCTTGGCGGGGGCGTTGAAGTCAAAGCCCTCCAGCCCGTCAAGCCCTCCGGCGGCTTTCTTATCAAACAGGAAATGACCGGCCACCATGTCCACAAGGGTGTAAAAAAGAGGAGGCGGGAGCTTTCGGTGGTTGATGTTCGCCAAAAGCTCCGCCTCACACTTGCGGATGGTGTATTTAAGGCCGGTTTCGTCATCGTCCGTGACAGTGTAGCCCAGCATGGCCAGCCGGTCCACCACGGCCTCATACACGCCCTCCATGTCCTTAGCCTCTGGAGAGGATGCGGGCAATGGGGATGGCCTTGTGGGCGATGTAGGAGCGGTCCCCCTCATCGCTCTCACCAGAATGGACCAGGCACCAGTTGGCACCGTTGGCCAGCTCTGCATCCGTGGGGGAGAGAGTGGTCTGGCTGGTCTTTTCGTAGGAGATGCCAAAGGGAGAGAACACCTTACGCTGGCGGGTGTAGAGGGTGTCCACACCGCCGTCCGTCTTGGGGTCACGGGCCATTTCATAGGGGACCTTGGCACCGATGTCCTCAAAGCTGATAGCGCCCTCGCCCAGCACATAGGTGGTGTAGCGGGTGCCGGGGACCACATAGCTGTCCGCCGCAGGGGTGCCCTCGCCAAAGTAGGGGGTGACCTCCGCCTGGTTGATCTGGCCGGTGGTAGCGCCGGAGGCCTTGACCTGGAGCGCCCCCTCATCGGTGGAGCTGGCGGGGAAATAGCCGTCCTCAGCGGGCATGCCGTCATCCACCACCACCGTCTTGCCGTTCCAGGAGTAGAGGGTGAGGTCACGGGTCACGCCGTCCTTGTCGGTGTACTTGAGGGCGGTGAGCAGGTTGAGGTTTTCCAGGTTGGTGGCAGGGACAGAGTGCATGAACACAAGGGAAAATTTCTTCTTGCGGTCACCGCAGGCCTGGGCAGTGGCGCTGTTCATGGTGGTGGCCTCCATGTTGCCCGCCACCTCATAGGTGTGCTTGGCCACAAATTCAGCGCTCTGGCCGCCGGTCATGGCAAAGACGCCCTTGAGGACAGCCAGGATGGTGTCCTGGTCAATGTCCTGCCAATACTCGGAAACCTGCTGGGCCACATTGTCCATCCAGTCAATGCCGCCGGTGATGTCAAAGGAAAAATCCTTTTCGGTCCAGGCCTTGGCCCGGCCAATGACCACCACGCCCTGCTCAAAGGTCTTGGTGGAGGTGGCGGTGATGTCGGTCTGGCCGTCATAGTTGACAGCATCGCCGTCCAGCAGGCCCCGCATGGCGATGCGGGCATAGCCGGTGCCGCCCTGGGTGCTGAAAACCTCCCGGATGTCGGGGTTGCCCGCCAGCGCTCTGGACTTCCGCATTTCATTGAGGCGGGTGCGGGGGATGCGGTCCACCGCATACTTGAAAGCCTGGGGGTTGAAAGACTTGGCATCAAACTTGGTGTTAGGCATAGTTCAATCTTCCTTTCTGAGAATTAGTCGGTGTTGGGCTTGCGTTTGCGGCCCTTGGGGGCCTCTTTGGTGCCGGGGGTATCGTTGCCCTCCAGCCCATCCGCCGGGCCGTCCTGGGCCGCCTCCGTGCCCGCAGGGGCCAGGCGGTCCATGACTTCCTGGACGATGGCCTCCGCAAGCTCCTGGGTCAGCCGGATGGCCAGCTCTTTGGCCAGGGCATCCGTCAGCTCTTTCACGGAGGAGATGTTGTCCGCAATGTACTGCACCACGGCCTCCTGGGTGCGGGGCAGGGATGCGGCGGGCTTGCCGGTCAGCTTGGCCGCCAGATTTCTCAAGGCGTCCTCAAAAGACACGGCTTTGGCAGGGGTTGTGATGTTTCGCATGTTGTCACCTCATTCCAGCTTGGCGTCCGGGTTTTCGGCCAGGAAAGCTGCCAGCTCGGAATAGGACATCTCAGAGGGCTTTTTCCCCTCGCCGGGTTTTCGCCCGGTGTCGGGGTCGCCGGGTTTCCAGCCGGTCAGCTTGGCCCCGGTGCTCCCAAAGAGAAAGTCCGTGTTGGCGTCCTTTTTCATGGCCTCAATTTTGGCGGCCAGGGTGATGCTCTCATTGTTCACCTTGGCCACCACCTTGCCGTCCTCAATCTTGGCGTCCTTGAGGTAGTCGGCCAGGAGAGCCCGGACAGCGGTGTTGTTCTTGGCTCCGGCGGCGGTGAGTTCGGCGTCCACGGCGGCAGTCAGCCGGATGGTGGCCAGCTCTTTCTCATAAGCGGCCTTATCCGCCTTGTTCTGCTGCTCCAGTTCGCCAATCTTGCGGGTCAGCTCCTCGTTGTCGCCAGCGGACTTTTTCAGCTCCTCAAGCTGCTTGGCGTGTCCCTTGGCGGCCTCCTCAAGCTGGCCCACCTGAGCCTCCAGCTCCTTGACACGGGTGTTTTTGGCGTTGAAGTCCGCACGGGCAACAAAGTCCTTGCCAATCGCCTGGCAGGCGGCGGCATCCATGTCCTCCGTGTAGGCATCGCCAATGATTTCCTTGAGCCATAAAAGTTTCATGTTGCGTTTACCTCCTGTTATCTGCTTTCCTTGTGTCCGGCCAGTCCCGGTATGGCAGCGCCCCTGTTGGTTTCCGCCGGGGCCCGGCGGTATTTGGGTATGAAAAAAGCACCGTGCTTTTCAGCACGATGCTTTTATCATCGGGTCAGTAAAGGATGTCTGGGTCAATATCCAGCCCATCCAAATTGTTCCAGATAGAGGGGAGGATGTCTTTGCCGCCCTCCAGAGCCGTGAGCAGGTCCTCTTTGGTGTAGCCGTCCGGGGGGCCGTAGGAGGTCCCGTTAGCGTCCAGATACACCAGGCCGGGGCCCGGCTCATCCCCCACAAAGCGGCCTCCAAAGGCCTGTTCATAGGCGGTGACGGCCTCCTGGAGCTCCTGGTTGGTTGTCACATCGGAATACTTAATCATGGCGTTGTCACCCCTTTCAGCAGTTTCTCAAACTCCGCCAAAGCGGTGGGAAAGTATTTCTGCATCAAAGCGTAGCGGTCAGCATCGAATTGAGCGGCAAACATGTGGGCAAAGGCCTCTTTCTCCAGCATCCCGGAGTAGGTCCAGTAGCGTGTGTTCCAATGGCCGTATGTGCCAGCGCACTTGTTGCGGGACATCCCGCCGAACAGATCGGAGATTGCATTGGGCAGCGCTCCACGGAGCTCCTGGGAAATGACTGCATAGGCGTCCGTCTTTCTCTTTGTGCCGTGAGCTTTCATGGTGGCCTTGACATAGGCCTCAAAGTCCTTTTTCAAGGCATCGCCAAAGTCCGGCGTCTGCATGGATGTGTAGCCGCTCCCGGCGCACGACATAAAATCAATATAATGGCCGTGTTCATGGAAAAAGGTTGTTGCTGGGCCTCTGGGGTCCGTCATGTCGTTGGCAAAATTCATTTTAACCTTTTGGATGCGGCTGTCAAAATGCGGCGTGCCGGAGAAAGCCCCATCCACAACGGAGCCGGGCTGGACATAGCGCTCAAAGACAGCCTGGGCCGTCTGATTGCCGGACGCATAGTGTTGCTCCAGGGCGTCCGTGTAACCGCTGGGGGATGCGGGCAAGGCCTGCACAACACTCTGGAAATGCGTGGTTGCCTTTGCGGCCATTGTACCACTCCCGGAGGCCACCTGTAAACCAGGAGTAGGTCCCTGCACAAAGCTCTGCCGCCATTGGGCAAAGGTGGTGTTTGCCGGGACCTTTGTGGTGGTGCCGTCCGGGTTGCGGGTCCAGCGCTCCCCCAGGCCCTCCATGTCCTCAAAGTAGGGGGCGGTGCAGCAGCGGCACCAGGGATGGAACGGCGGAGCGGTGAGCCCCACCTGGTAGTCCGACATCTTGAACACCTTGCCGTCCAGCGCCGAACACAGGCCGCAGGTGTCCCGGTCAAAAGAGGCCACAATCCTGTATTTCTCTACGCCCAGGGCGTTGAAACAGTCCTTTTGAGCGGCGCTGGAGAAATAGGCGCTTTCCGTCATCACCAGGCGGCCCGCCTTGGAGCGGGACACCTCAAACTGCTTGGAGATGGCGGAGATGGCCCGGTCTGGAGCCTCTCCCCGTATAATCATCTGGGTGAGCTGGGTGTTGACGCTGTTCACAAGGCTCTGCTTGTTGGTCCAGCAGCGGTCCCGGAAAGTCTGGCCGTCCGTGGTCCATGGCCGGGAGAGGACCTTGGTGATGGTCCCCTCATTGACGGCCTGCATGGTCCAGCCCACGCCCAGGCCCTTTTGGACCTCATAGGCCGTGTGGTAAAAGCTCCCGGTGTAGGATTGCCGGGCGGCCCGGTCTATGTAGTCAAGCTGATTGGAATAGAGGAGCTCTGCCTGCTGCTGGAGCTGGATTTTGAGGGCATCCAGCCGGGAGATGTGGACCCTGGCGCTGGCGTTCTCCAGCTCTTTCATCCAGGCCCCGGTGAGGGCGTTTTCCTCACCGTGCTTGATGTAGTCCTCAACCGTCCAGCGAAACTCCGCCAGCTCATCACTGTTGAGTAGCCGCTTGGCATCTGCCAGGGTGATGTCATTGTTGGCAGCAAAGCGCCTGTACCATGCGGACATCTGGCGCTCAATCTCAGCCTCAGCGGCCCGGAATTGGGCATCCAGGTTTTCCACATAGGAGTATGACTGGTCCAGCAGGGCGTCCTCCATGTTTTTCATGCGCTGGGCCCAATAGTCCGCATTGCGCTGGAGGTTATTCCTGGGCATCGCCGTCACCGCCGTCCTGGCCGGTCACGGGGCTGCCGGAGCCGTCCCCGCCGTTCTGCCGGTTTTTCATAAAGGCGGCCTGGTAGGGGTCGGCCATGGCCTCCTCCTTTTCGTCCTTGATGCGCTGGAGCTCCTGCTCCGGGTCAGACACCCAGGGGTGCATTTTCACGATGGTTTCATCAGAGAGGATGCCCACGGAGTTCTTGCAGTTGTTGATAACCTCGGTTTCATTGATGAGGACATCCCGGTCAAAGATGACCTTGACCTCCGTGCCCTCAAAACTCCCCCGTCCCGTGTTGGCCAGGTGTTGGTTGACAAACCAGAGCAGCTCCTCCATGGAGGCCTGAAACTCCATTTCAATGCCGTTGGCGTCCAGGTCAATATCAGAATACATGCTCTGTATATTCATCTGGTTAGGGTTGCCGCTCATGCGGTCATCCTTGGCGTCATAGCCCCTGGCGTTCTCAATGATGGCATCCTTGAGCAGGGAGAGCAGGACCTTGTAGTTTTCGGCGTTGACCTCAATCTGGAGGGTGTCCACGCCGCCCTCAGAGCCCTCATAGGAGCGGACCTTGATGATGCCGTAGGTGGCCAGGTTAGCCCGGAGCCGCCCCAGGTCCTCCCCGTCATAGTTCTTGATGACCAGGATGGTGGAGTGGATGTCCTCCTCCATCTGGTTGGCAAAGTTGGAGATGATGTTGTTGTAGGCGTCTTGCAGGCATTTCACCCTGGACAGGAGGGGGATTTCATGGTGGGAGCTCTTAAAGCACACCAGGGGGATGCGCTCCCAATTATAGCTGGTTTCCTTGCCTGTCTGGGGGTCCGTGGTGGTGATGTAGGGCCCGGACCGGGCAAAATCGTCCGGCTCAAGGGTCCCGTCATCCCGGCGGACAAAGCAGTCCACGCCGCCGCCGTGCATGACCTCCACCTTGACCACATCCTTGGTCTGCTCGGTTTCATCGTACTCCAGCACCACATAGACATGGACGGCGGCATCCAGGATGGTGTGGTCAGCATCCGCCCAAAAGGGCAGGACCTCATCCGCCGGAAAGCGCTGGAAAGCCAGCTCCCCGTTTTGGTCGTAGTAGGGAAACACCCAGCTCTTGCCGCCAATCCAGGCCCCCTCACCAATGTTGTGCATGGTCCGCTGAAAGCGGGACCCAAACACGGTGGAGAGAGCCGCAGCATAGGCCTTGTTCTCCGTGTCAAAGGAAAAAGGCCGCCCAAAAGAATAGTTGGTTTTCTGGTCCACCATCTTGGCATAGATGTTGTTGACCAGCCGGTTGTTGGGCAGGTGGTCCAGCACCTTGACCTTTCCATCATCGTCCAGGGCAATGCGCTTGCGGCGGAGCACATCCTGGGCCCCGTCATAGTAGGCCTCACCCGCAAGCTGCCGCTTGCGCTCTTTGGAGCCCAGCCAGGCCGTGATTTCAAGCTCCAAAAAGCGCTTGTCCGTCATGCCCCGGCGGAAATTTGTGGCCGCCCTGGCCACGCAGTCATCCCGCAAATTAAGCACCACCACCGTGCATCACCTCCTTTGCTTGCAGATCGGATGGGGGGGGATTAAATCCAATGGGCCGGGCCTTGCTTTTCTCCAGGGTGAGGGTCTGCCCAGGGAGCTCCACCTCAATCCGCAAGGTGCGGTATGGCAGGCGCTCTGCCCATTGTTCGATTTTATTCAACACATACTGCTGCTCAAACATGGCACACCTCAAAAGCTGAAAAGTTGCGGCCCAAAAATCTTGTGGACAAAATAGCGCACATCGTCCATAGCGTGGTCATTTTCCTTGATGGGCCGGTCCATGGGGGCCTTTTCGTCCCAGCGGTAGAGCCCAAACTCCCGAATGCAATCCGTGCAGCCGGAGCAGATGAAGATGTCCCCGCTTTGGAGCCGGGTGGCCACATCCCGGATGCCGTCCAGGACGGCGTTGGAGGCCTTTTCCACATAAAAGCGGCCATGCCGCCGGATGGCCTCAATAAAGCTGGCCGCTGAGGGGTCCACAATGACGGCCCGGATGGGCAAGTCACCGGCCAGGCGCTCCAGCTCAAAATAGTGCTCCTCATCGGTGCGCTGGCGGCCCTCTTTGCGGCTGTCAAAGTAATACTCCCGCATACGATACCATTTCCCGGAGGCCCGGCCCCAGAGCCCCATGCTGGTGGGGTTTACGGTGCCATAGTCCACGGAGATGTAGTAGCGGTCATAGGGCCGGGGCACATCCGGCACCACATGAAAGTCCTTGTTGAACATGGTATAAATCAGCCCCTCCGCCACCACCCAGAGGCCCCGGATAAAGCGGTCATAAAACACGCCGGAGTATAGGCTCTCATACCTGGCCTTGACGGCGGCGGAGAGGCTGAGGTTGTCATCCATGGTGAAATGGAGGTGCAGCATGTTCCTCTTGCCTGCCTCCAGCACCCAGGTGAGATAAAACCAATGGCTGGGCCCCTCCGGGTTGCAGTTAAACCAGAGCTTGGAGCCCTCCACGCTGCACCGGGCACAGGCCTGCTCCACGAAAGAGCGGGGCATGAGGGCCACCTCATCCAGCAGGACGCCCGCCAGGGTGATGCCCTGGATGAGGGAGGCGCTGCTTTCATCCCGCCCGCCGAACAGGTAGAAGTTATTGGAGCGCCCGGCGGCGCTCACCACAATCTTGTTTTCGGTGCGGTATTCCCGGAAAGAAAACACCCCGGCCAGCCAAGTGGGCAGGTTGGTGGTCACATTGCGCCGCAGGCTCTCAATGGTCTTGCCGCACAAGGCAAAGTTTTGACCTTGAAAGCGACACATGGCCCACATGATAAAGCCCACCGTCATGGCCACCGTCTTGCCGGAACGGATGGAGCCGTCACAGATGATGCCGTCATAGTCCCCAAAGCCCGGCCTATTCCACCAGGTCATGGCCAGGTTTTGCCGGGGGCTCAATTTCTGGTATCTCATCCGTGCCTATCTCCTCTCTGGTGCTTTCCTCAATCACCTCAAAGATGTTGTTTTCCTGCTCATTGGCGGAGCCGTTGTTGGCGTCAAAGACGCCCAGGTGCTTGCCCAGCAGCTCCAGGGCCCTCACCTTGTCGTGGAGCTTGATTTCCGTGCCATATTGGCCCTCCTTGATGGAGGCAACGGCCTTTTTCTTTTCCTCCGGCACCTCATCGGTGGGGGTCAGCCGGACCAGGCCGTTGTGGGTGATGGTTGCAAAGTCGGTGCCGTTGGCAAAGGCGATGGCGGCCAGCTCCTCCAGCACCCGCTCCTGGGTGATTTCCAGCTTGCCCCGGAGCTTTGCCTGGCGCTTTTGGATAGCGGCTTGGATTTCAACTTTTTTCAACAGCCGTTGGCCCATGCTGTACGCTGTCTTTTCGCTGTACCCGGCCCGCTTTGCGGCGGCGGTGGCATTGAGGTCCACCAGGTACTCATCCACAAACCGCTTTTGCTTGTCAGTCAGCTTTGCCACACTCACCACCCCAGAACATAGTAAAAGGCCGCCCTCCCCGCATAGGGGGAAAGCAGCCCGAAAAATCATAGGTGAATGGCGGCAGGGGTCTGGTTTTCAGCTCCGTCACCCTGCCGCCACCCTCAAAGGAGGTAATACCATGATGAGGCATACACCCGCAGTTACATTGTAGCACACTGTGTAGCGGACAAAACGGACAACTTGCTTTAGTTCCGTTCCAGATACCGTTGCACAGCTTTTCTGCATCCGTCCTCGGTATTCCCCCCGCCGATGCAGGCGGCCACCTGCCGCCAGGGGAGTCCATTGATAAACCGATAGGTGAAAATCTGCCGGAGGAGGCTGTCATCAATGCTGGAGATGTAGCGCTCCAGGCGGCTCCGCTCATAGAGGCATTGCTGGTGCTTGGCCTCAATAATGCCTCTCAGATCGGCAATCTCCGCCGCATACTCACCCACCTTGTCCTTGACGCCGGGGGTGTGAGGCATCCCGGTGAGGACCTGGGAGCCCGGCAGGGCCTTGACCTCCAGCTCTTGGAGGCGGCGCTTGTCCATCTCAATCTCCCGGTTAAGATAGTAAAGCTGGGACAGTTCTTTTAGGGTCATGTGCTCAGTCCTCCGTTTTCTCTCCAGTCCACACCGGCTGGCAGTTGCCCTCACCCATCATGCACACCTTGGCGCACACCTTGCACGGGTCACCACCGGCCATGACAAAGTGCAGGTCCTTGATGGCCTTGTCCACCGTGCGCCGCAGGTCGGCCAACTCCTCCAGGTCCTCCCGTGCGTAGGAATGGGCCTCAAGGCTGGCGATGTTCGCCGCCTGGTCCTCAATCTGCCGCTCCAGGGCCTCCATTTTCTGCCGGTCCACCTCATGCTGGATGGTCAGCCGGGCGTTTTCCCGGATGAGCTCATCACAATACACCTGGTCACCGTTCAAAATCACAGTTGGGTTATTCATGCCACACTCTCCTTTACCTTGCGTATTCTGGCCTTGAGGGCCCGCATGACAGCCTCATGGGTGTCTGCCCGGTCCCGTATGGTGGCCATGACATCCTCATCCTCACAGCCCTGCACAATGAGATAATGCACAAACACCTTTTCGTAGGGGGAGCCCTGCCGGTACAGGCGGCAGTTGCCCTGGTCGTTCAGCTCGAAACTCCAGTTTAAGCCATACCATACCACATGGCGGCCACCGGCCTGGAGGTTGAGCCCGTAGGCGCAAGAGGCCGGATGCACCAGCAGCACATCCACCTCTCCGGCGTTCCAGGCCTCCTCATCCTCCACGCCCTTATACACCCGGACCCGCAGCTTGTCCGCCCGGCCCCGGTTGTACTTCTCCAGGCGCTCCAGGATGCGGTCCTTGTCGTGCTGGTAGCCGTAGAATGTGAGGCAATGCTCCCCATTGAGTTGCTCCAGCAGCTCCGTGTAGGCCTCCAGCTTGCAGTCATGCACCGGGACCACCTTGCCGTCATTGCCATACACGGCCCCATTGCAGAATTGCAGCAGCTTGCCCACCAGGACCCCGGCGGTGCCCGCCGTGATGATGTCCTCATCCACCTCCAGCAGCAGGTCCCGCTCAAACTGGTCATAGGCCTTTTTGGCCTTGGGGTCCAGCATGACGGGGATTTCATGCTGGATGAAGTCCGGCAGTTGCAGGTAGTCCTCCGCTTTCATGGAGATGCAGATGTCAGAGATGGCACCCAGCACGGCGCTCTCCGCTCCGTCCTTGGCCTTGTAGGAAAAAATCTGGGTCCGGCTCCGCTGGTCCGGGTCAAAGTATCTCTCCCGGTAGGCGGAAAGCGTGGGCCCCAGACGGGCCCCGCCGTCCAGGAGGTACACCTGGGCCCATAAGTCAATCAGCCCCTTGGAGGACGGCGTGCCGGTCAGCAGCACCACTTTCTTAATAAACCGGCGGATGCGCTTGGCCGCCTTAAACCGCTTGCTCTGGGGGTTTTTGAAACTGGTGCTTTCATCGAAAACCACCATGTCAAACGGCCAGGCCTGCTGGTAGTAGTCCACCAGCCACTCAAAGTTTTCACGGTTGATGACATAGACATCCGCCGGAGTGTTGAGGGCCTTGATGCGCTTGCTGGCGCTCCCCAGAACGGTGGACACCCGGAGATGCTGGAGGTGGTCCCACTTAGCTGCCTCCTTGCTCCAGGTGGCCTCCGCCACCTTTTTGGGGGCCACCACCAGGACCTTGGCCACCTGCCAGCGGAAATACTTGAGGATGTTGACCGCAGACAGGGTGATGACCGTTTTGCCCAGCCCTGGCCGGAGAAACAGCCCCACCGTGGGGTCCTCCACCACCCGCTGGATGCAGTAGGCCTGGTAGTCATGCGGTATGTACTGCATCACCAAAAACCTCCCTCAGAAACTCTTTCACGGCGTCCATCCCATAAAGCACCCGGACATCCGCCCCCCGTTTCTCCAGCTCGCCTCTCTGCCATTTCTGGACCTTGGCCAGCCTCCCAATCTCGGTTTTCAGCTCCACATACACCGTCTTGCCAGTGGGGGTGATGATGATGCGGTCCGGCACACCAGGATTGCCGGGGGACACGAATTTATAACACAGGCCGCCGTGCTCTTTCACCTTGCGGACCAGGTAGCTTTCAATGCTGCTTTCTCTCAATCTTTTCAGCCTCCAATCGGGTCCTGCAACAATGTAACCTCGCGCGCGTACTTATGCGCACACAGGCGGTTTAGAGAATTTTTATTTTCTCTAATCCTCTAATTCTCTCTATTTTCAAAATCAATAGAAATGAATGTTGCAATGTTGCAGAGCCTTAAAAAGTCCAGTGTTTTCAAGGGTTTAGGCCGTAACATTGCCCGTAACATTGCCCGCAACATGTTGCAGGCAGATGTAACATTCAAAATCAATGTTGCAGGCAATGTTACACTAAATGTTACGCCTCTTTAGAAAGCCTCTCTGGGCTCCGCAGTAGCCAAAACGCAAGGCGCTTTTGCTCTTTTCCCAGCCGCCGGAGGCCTCAATGATGCTGTTGATTTCCGCCGTGTCGGAGTAGCGGATGTCCTTTTGCTTGCCGTCCAGGGCCTCACACCACACCTCCAGGGCACACACCCGGTCTCGGTCCACCAGCTTGACCTCACCCTGCACACCGCCGCCCCAGAACATGCGGCGGCGGTCCAGCGGCCAGCTCTGCCAGTCCTCCGGGACCTGCTTGTCCAGAAAGTCCATGATGATGCCCTCCCTGGTGCTGGCCTCCCGGTGCTCCTCCTGCTTTTGCTTGGCGGCATCCTCCAGCTCCCCTTTGAGAAAAAGGGGCTCTCCGGCCCTCCAGCGGACCACGGCCTCCGCCCATAGCTGGTCAATCTCCTCCGGCAGATCGGACCACACTGTTTTTGTGTGCGGGACCACGCCCACATCCACAGGCCAAAAGCGCCGGTTGCCGGTGCGGTCCTGGAGATAGTCAGAGGTGTTGGTGGTGCCGAAGAACACGCAGCACCGGGGCAACTCCTTGACATGGCGGCCATAGGCGGCCCGGAAACGGTCCGCCCGCAGGGAGAGAAACTGCTTGATGCGGGCCACATCCGTCCGGCGGAAAGCGTCCAGCTCGGACACCTCCACCAGCCAGACGCCCTGGAGCAGCTCAGAGGCCTCCTTGCCCTCAAAGGTGCGGATGCTGTCATTAAACCAGCCCCGGCTCATCTTATCCAAAAGGGTGCTTTTGCCCAGGCCTTGCGGCCCGGAGAGGATGAGCATGGTGTCATACTTGATGCCGGGGACCATAGCACGGGCCACGGCGGCGGTGAATGACTTGCGGGTCACGGCCCTGGTGTAGGGGGTGTCAGCGGCCCCCAGGTAGTCCACAAAGAGCGTGTCCAGGCGGGGCGTCCCGTCCCAGACAAGGCCCTTGAGATAGTCCTGTATCTCATTGAAAGCGTGGGCGGTGGAGTGCAGGGAAAGCGCCCCGTCAATCTTGCCGTTGCCGGTGATGTGGTGGTAGCGCTCCATGTACCAGTAGAGGCCCTGGTTGTCGTTGTCATCCCAAAAGCGGCGGCCCGTCCGGGCGTCCCATGGCAGGGCCCCCAGGACCTCACCACGGCCCGCAAACTGGTTGAGGGCAAACTTGCCTTTGAGGAGCGGGTCATGCTCCAGGATTATCCACACATTATCAATGGTTGACTTGGGCAGGCCCGTTTGGGTGTTCACGGCCAGCTTGCCCATCCAGTTGGCGGGGTCCTCATCGTTGGTGCCGGTGACGCCCTCAAAGTCCTGCACGGCCTCCTGGTAGCGCTCCTGGCTCATCAAGGCGGCCACATCCTTGTCCTCCACGGCCAGCTCACACATGGCCTTGTAGGAGGGCAGGCGGTTGGTGGGGGTGCCCGGCTGGGCCTCATCGTCCTTGTCCCCAAAGCGGTGGAGGCGGACCATATCAAAGGCATTGACCAGGCGGTTGCTGCACGGGTCGGTGGCGTGGTGGGAATAGAGGAATTTGCCGTTGTCGTAGATGACAGCGCCGCCGGTGGTGGAGCCGCCCAGGTAGGTGTAGCGGCCCGGCATGTTGTCCACCGGCTCATAGATGCCGGGGATGAGCTCATCCATGGCCCGGTAGATGTCATAGGTGCGGCAGAAAGCGCCCACCACGCCGGTCTTGCCCTCCGGGTCCCCCTGCTTGACGGCCAGCTTGGGCAGGCTCAGAGCGCCCGGCACCTGGGGCCAGGCGGTGCAGTCCGTCCAGTCATCGTATTTGGCCAGCAGGCCGTTGGCAGAGAGCAGGGGCTTGTCTTTCCACACATAGATGTATTGGCTGTCAGCGCAGCAGGACGGCCAATACATGAGGCGGGACACCTCAAAGGTTGTGGGGTCCATGAGCTCCAGGCCTATGTACTCCGCCATTTTGCGGGCACAGGGCTCATACTCATCCGCCGTCATGGTCCTGTCCGTGGGGAGCAGAACACGCAGGCGGGGAGCCGCTGGGCTGTGCTTACGGGTGCTGTAAATGCAATAGCCGCAGCCCAGGGCCTCCACCCGGCGCAGGACATCCTCCGTGCCCCCGGAGGGGATGTTGTCCAGGTCCAGGGTGATGACATCACGCCCGGTCACATTGTTGGCTTTGCGCCGGGGCCCGGACAGTGTGCCGGCCATAAAGCCGCCCACGTCCTTGAGGTCATCCTGCTGGGCCTTTTTCATATTCAGATATGCCGCCAGGGTTTCCGTGCCTCTGGCCGGGGCCTGGAGCCGGGCCCACAGCTCTGAGATGAGCATGGTCTGGGCCTGCCAGGTCATAGCCCGCCGGTTGCTCCCGGCGGAGATCGTTATTTTGCGGTCATATTGCATGGGGCGGCACCTCTTACTCTGGTTTTTCTCGTTCCGGGGTCAATCGGTCCAGCCAGCGCTGGAGCTTTTCCGCCTCCACGGCGGTGGTGTTATCTCCGCCCATGGCGACATCCAGGACCTTGAGGCACAGGCGGACATCTCCCAGCTCCTCATGTAGATGCTCCGCCGCTTGGGCGTGTGTCATCGGCGTGGGATTTTCTCCCCGGAGCTTTCTGGCCATTTTGAGCGCCGCCTGGGTCAGTTCAGCCAGCTCCTCGGCGCATTGCTCCAGCACGGCGGGCAGGCCGATGGCCTCAATGACCTGGCACAGCTCCGCATTGTCAGCCGTTTTCATCTAAAACACCTCCCGGTCTTTTTGTCCTTGATTTCAATGCGGGCCAGCAGCTCAAAGCCGCTTTCCGCTATGATAAACTTGAGCACCTTGATGAGAAAATTGACCTTTCCCTCCAGGGCGGCGTCCTCCTGCATGATAGGCCGCAGGGCGTTGTATGCGGTGGGGTCAGGGTAGCCCTCACCGTTTTCCCAGGGTTTAGGGGTCATCTCGCAGCACCTCCTCTTGCCATTTTTCAATGTCAATGCCTTTTTCCTTGAGCTTGTAGCGCTCCGGGTAGAGGTCATCCATCTGGTAATACTCTCTCATCCGGCGGTGCTCCCTGGCCATTGCCAGGTAGAAGTCATGGAGCCGCTTTTCCCTCCAGCCATAGCACTGGTACAGGGTCCAGAGCACCATGGTGTCCAGGTCAAGGGAAAAGCGGGCGTCCGCCTCAAGGCATTGTTGGTTTATTTCGTGCATCATGGCGCTCTCCATGGCCGGGGTCATAATGCCCCGGCCCAGGTCGGAGAGCTTGATGTTGATGCTGGGGTCCTTGGGCACCTGGATGCCCTGCTTTTTCAGCTTGCGCCGGTCCCGTCTATTCATGGCGGGCCTCTTTCACGCATTGGAGAAAATGCTCCGTGGGCTCCCAGTCCTCCATCACAAAGACCGTTTCCTCCGGCCCCAGGCCGTGGAGGTCACACACAAAGTCACCCTCACCCAGATACATGCAATGGTCACACAGGTTGGGGTCACAGGTCTTGGGCACCGGACGGCGGTGTTTTTTCTTTTTAGACACAGGGGGCCTCCTTTTCAGTCGAAGTATTTGCAGACGGGCCCTCCAGAGTTTTTGCTCTTTAGGCGTCATATTTCTCCAGGTTTTTTGTGGGAAAAAATGTCTTGCGTCCGCAAGAAAAACATACTCGTTATCCATAACAATCACATCGTTTTAGTTGCAATCTCACCGGCACACGCCGCATAGCCAGCCAGGTCCACAAAGCTGTCCGCTTTGTCCCCGGTAGCAATCCGGGCCACCTTGAGCAGCCCCATCATGGCAGCTACATCCTTGGCGGTGATGTGGTTGATAGTCATGACCTTGGCCAGCTCCGGGTGAGCCGCCCGCAGGTAGACACCCCACAGCAGGCCGATGGTTTCAAAGTTATTTTCCGGGGTGCCATAGTCCTGCTCACGCTCTCCGCAGACACAGACCCGGGCCGCCTCCAGGATTTCAGCTCTTTTCATGCGGCACCTCCAGATCATCAAACACAACGGGGATGAGCTCCTGCATCCGGTGGAGCAGCGGGATGGCCACCTCTCTCATCTGGGGGTGAGCTGCCGGAGCCGTGCGGAGCTTGAAGAAATGCCGCCATTCCCGCAGGTTGGCAGTCATCACCACCTCCGTCTTGAGGCTGTTGGGCAGCACAGAGCGGGCCTCTTGAGGAGAACAGCCCCACTCCAGCAGGGAGAAATAGGACTGCTCAGCCGTTTCACAGGCCCCTCTCCAGCAGGCAAAGGCCTTGGTGCCCTCCACCAGAAACGCCGGTCGGATGACGGTGATTTCACCGCCAAAGCCCTCTTTGGAGTAATTGCAGTAGCGGGTGCTTTCCTGGCAGTAGGACGCCAGGCGGTGCCGGACCAGTTCATGGGAAACACCCCGGTCACAGATAAACTTGATGGTGATGTTGAAGTGTTCCAGCACGGCCTCATGGCCCCGCTTGATGATGCCAGCCACAAAGGCGGCGGCGCTGGTGTCGGTGATTTTGTCCTCCGACTTGTAGCACACCCGGCCACACAGCTCAATGTGTTTGAGGATAGCCTGGCCGTCCAGCGGGGTGAGAATTTCAAAGCTGGGAGAGATGATTTTCATGCGCTTAACTCCTCTCTGATTAAGTGGGGGCAGTTGGCCTGGACCAGCACCTTGGCCATGATGGGGACCACACTGTTGCCAATGCGGGCCACCTGTTCCTTGATGGGGTAGGGCTTGCCCTCGCAGTCATGGGTGATGATGTAATCCGCCGGAAAGCCCTGCATGAGCTTGAGCTCCGGCTCCGCTTTCAGCATCCGCAGGAAAATGTCCTTTAGGATGTACTGCTGGCCATTCAATTCAGTCACGACATTCACCAGGCCAAAACGGTCTTTGGTGGTGATGGTGGCCAGGGGCTCCTCAAGGGTCTGCCCGCAGCCGGTGCCGTAGTATTTGATGAGAAAAGCGGACACCAGGCCAAAGTGGCCGGGTGAGGTCGTGATGGTGTGGATGGGCTCCCGGCAGCTCTGGCCAATGCCGGTTTTGTAAAACTTAGTGACAAAGGCCGTCACAAGGCCATAGCGGTTGCTGGTGTCAATGGTTTTGATGGGCTCCGTCAAGAGCTGCCCCCTGGCATCTCCCGCTTTGGTTTCTCCGTGGTACTGGATGAGAAAAGCAACGGCCTCCTGGTTGTTCACGATGTAGGGGGTGGGGTTTTCCACAACATATTTGCGGTAGCCATTCGCAATGCGGCGCATGGTGGCATCCGCCAGAGGCTTGGGCCGGTTGAAAATAGATCGCCCCAGGTCAGACCAGTCAATGAAGTCCCCGCAGGGGAGCCATTTCTCTGTGCCATTTCCGCCGTCTTTGCTATGTGTAGGCGCTGGCCAGATGATGGGGCGCCGGTCCCGTCTAAAGATGGCGTACCATCGTTTTCTGGTGGTTGGGGCTCCATAGTCAGCGGCCACAAGCTCACGGCTGTCAAAGGCATATCCCAGGGAGCACATGGCCTTGATGAATTTGTTGTAATCTTCCCCGGCCCGCTCTTTGATGGGTCTGCCGGTGCTGTCCAGAGGGCCCCATTGCTGGATTTCCTCAACATTCTCCATGATGATAATTTCCGGCAAAATGGCCTTTGCGTGTTTGTAGACGGCCCAGGGGAGAATACGGAGCCCCTGGTGCCGGGGCTGTCCGCCCTTGGCCTTTGAGTGGCTGGTGCAGTCCGGTGAGGCCCACATGAGGTCAACGGGTCTGCCAGCCACATATTTCTGGAGGTCAACGGTGAAAATGTCCTCCGTTAAGTGCAGGGTGTGGGGGTGGTTGACCTTGTGGATGCGGATGGCCTCCGGGTCATGGTTGATAGCAATGTCAATGGGACGGTTTAGGGCCAGCTCAATGCCTTTGCTGGCCCCACCGCCACCGGCAAAGCAGTCAATGAGTAATCCGCTCATGCTGGTGTTCTCCTTTGTTGTTTTTTCCACTGGAAAAATAGCGGTCAGTCAGGCCGGAAACCATGCCGGGCAAGGTAGCGCTCCGCCTGCCGTTCTTGGGTAAAAGAGCGGCTTTTGCGGCGCTCACGGTCCCGCCCATAGACAACGGTGGAGCCAATGCCTTTGACCACCCAGTAGTCTTTGTTGTGCTTGCGAACGGGGTTATAATAGACGGCCTCGCCTTTGTCATTTACCATGTGCATGGTCTTGGCCTCCTTTATCAGTCTTTGGTGAAGTAGTAGCCCACCCAGCCAGCAGCTTTGAGGGGCAGATCAGGTGCCCAGGGCACCGGCTCCCCCATGATGGAACAGACGGTGGAGAGCATGGTGTCCTCATCTGCAAAGGGGGCCACATCAATGACCACCTCATCATGCACATGGAACACCACAGGGAGCTTGGCGGCCTCCAGCCTGTCAATGGATGCGGCCAGACAGTCCCGGGCGATGGCCTGCACACAGTTCTCCACCAGCTTGCCGCCATAGGTTTCAATGCGTTTCCACCGCTTGGTTTTCTGGTCCATGCCCATGTAGGAGATGGAGGGCCGCCCCCATTCGTTCTGGCCAATGCTGGGGTTGATGTAGTAGAGCTTGCGCCCGGATGGGAGCAGGATGGTGAGGCAGTCGGTGCCGTTGTCATAGTCGTACTCACGGGCCAGCAGCAGGCCATTGACGCCCACGCTGCCGCCCTCTGTGATGACCTGGACGGCGGCGCTGTCCATGGAATACCAGAGGTCACGGATGCGCTTGTTGGCCTCTCTCCAGCGGCTCACGATGTCCGGCAGCTCCTCCTCAGTGAGCCCCATGTCCAGGGCTCCCATGGTGATGAGGGCACCGGTGCTGCCCTGGTAGCCCAGGGCCAGCTCAGCCACCTTGCCCTTTTGCCGGAGTGCATACTCTGGGTTTCCCTTTTTGATGAGCTCCAGGGGCACACCGAACATTTGAGAGGCAGAGGCCTCATAGATTTTGCCGTGAGTGCGGAACACCTCAAGCCGCCATTGTTCACCGGCCAGCCAGGAAATGACACGGGCCTCAATGGCCGAAAAGTCAGCATCAATGAGGACATGCCCCTCCGGGGCCACAAAGGCCGTGCGGATGAGCTGGCTGAGGGTGTCAGGCACGCTGCCATAGATGAGCCGCAGGGCGTCCAGCTTGCGGTCCTTGACCAGTTCCCGGGCAAGGTCCAGCGGCTCCGTGTAGGTCCGGGGCAGGTTTTGCACCTGCACCAGCCGCCCGGCCCAGCGCCCGGTCCGGTTGGCCCCGTAGAATTGGAGCAGCCCCCGGACCCGGCCATCCTCGCAGACGGCGGCCTCTATGGCGTCATACTTTTTGGTGGAGGTCTTGCCCAGCTCTTGCCGGATTTCCAACATGCGGCTCACCTGGGCGCTGTTATCGTCACGGCCCAGCAGGCGGGCCACGGTGTCCTTTCTCAGATCGGCCAGCTCCTCACCAATCTCCTCCTGGAGCCATGCGGAGAGCTGGGCCACGCTGTTGGGGTTGGACAGACCGGAGAGCCGCACGGCCTCCGCCGTGAGGTTTTGGCGCACGGTATCACCCAGATACAGGGCCCCGGTGACCAGCTCCAGGTCAACGGCCACGCCCCGGGCGTTGATGATGAGGTCGGTTTCCCATTGTTTCTGCACCCAGTCCGGGGGCATGAACGCTGAGAGCCGCCGCTCAATCTCCATCTCCGTGACCACATCCTGCTTGCAATACTCTTTGAAAAGCTCCCATTTTGCGGGGTCATGCTGGGGCAGGTTGCGGGTCCTCTGTCCGTTGGCCTTTGTGGGCTTGCACGGTATGCAGAAATAGCGGATGAGGGCCTTGCCAGTGTTGAGCTTTTGTTTGTCCTGGGGGAGCCCCAGGGCCTTGCCAGTGGCATCCAGGCCCGCCGTGTAGCCACAGTAGAGGCCATGGAACATGGTGCAGCGCCATTGGCTGGGTGGCAGGGTGCCCAGATACTTTGAGAGGCAGCCCCACTCAAAGGGGGCGTTGTAGGCGTGCTTGATGTACTCCGGGCTGGTGATGGCCTGGACCAGCCACGGGGGGAGCCTCTCCCCCCGGGCCAGGTCGATGATTTCAACAGGCGCACCATCCAGGCTGAACGCAAAGAGCAGGATTTCAAAGTCCGGGCTCTGGATGTACTTCTGGGCACCGGCCTTTGCCAGCGGCACGCTGGAGTAGGTTTCAAGGTCAATGCTGAGATGGTGCATGAGTGGGCCTCCTTATGCGCTGAAAGCGGCGTCCTTGGTGTAGAGCTCCATGATGTTCTCCGTGTTCACGCCACGGGCCTCCAGCTCATCCATCATGGCCTTAAAGAGCGGGGTGCCGGTCACATACTGGACCAGCTCCTCAGAGGTGAGGCTGGTGGCGTTGTGGAGGGACTTCTTGCGGATGTCCTCCCCGGAGCCGTTGGGGGTCCAGGCCTCCTGCTCCTCAAAAGTGGCCTCCTCAATGTCGGTGACCAACATGGCCTGGACACGGGCGGGCTTTTGCACCAGCATCTTGACCGTGTTGAGCAGGTGGGCGGTTTCCATGTCCTTGACCTCAAGGGCCAGGCCAAAAGCTCCAATCCAGAGCTTGCCATCAAAGCGGGTTTTCATCGGTATTTCCTCCTTTGTCAGTTATCACATGGGCTGGCCGGTGATGGGGTTGATGCCGTTGCCGCCGTTCCAGGGCGGGGTGTTGGCGGGCATGGGGGCCGCACCGTAGTTGGGAGCGGGGGCACCGTAGTTGGGGGCCGGAGCGGTGGGGGCGGCTCCGATGCCTGCAAAGTCAGAGGCGGCGGAGGCCTGGCCGCTCAGAGGCTCCCCGTCACGGGTTTTGAGGACATTGCCCAGGCCGCAGCCGATGCCCTTGTTTCCGCTGTTGGAGTAGCCGAAAAAGCGGATGGTCACACGGCCATACATGCCGCTGTAAATGTCGGAGGGGGCCAGCTCACAGTTGATGTTGTCGATGCCTACCACCTGGGGCTTGTTCTTGGTGCTGGCGGTGATGACCCAGTGGCCCTTGCACTCATCGCCAAAGGGGACACCGGACTGGCGCACGCCGTCACCGTCATGGATGGGCACCTTGAGCACCGGGGGGCGGGCCCCGTTCCAGGTCTTGGTCAAGGCCTCCTGAGCGGCGGCGTTGATGGCGGCGTCAATGTCCGCCTTGGTGGCCGTGTCGGTCTTGGGGATGAGCAGGGTGACGGAAAACTTGGGCTCACCGCCCTGCTGGGAGGCCCTGGGGGTGGTCAGGTTGCAGTAGGAGAGGCGCACCTCACCGGTCAGCACTTTCATGGGGTCATTCTGATACATAATCCTTGATCTCCTTTTCTTAATTCATTGGGTGTTTCGTATCAAAGGGCGGTGTCCGCCCATATCGCCTTGATTTTCACCCAGCGCTCATGCCGGGCTTTGGCGGCCTTGACCTTGCGGGTCAGCCGGTTGTTGTTTTTGAGGGTTTCCACCACGGCGGGGTGGCGGCTCTTGGGGTTGCTCACCTTGCGCCAGCCGTCTGTAAACTCCCTGGAGGCCAGTTTCCAGGCGTCCTCACTCTCCTGGATGGCTTGCTCCAGGTGGGCGGTCAGCCGGTCAATGGCCTGCCGGTTGTCGAAGTCCCAGCGGTGCATCAGCTTGAACAGCTTGCGGGTGTTGGAGATGGTCATGTCACAGAGCCGGTCCAGGTAGATGTCCGCCTGGAAAGTGTCCGCCTGGATGTGGACCAGGGTGTCTGGGTCGGTGAACATGGGGCAGCTCTCACAGCGGTCCCGATCTGGCAGGGCGGAAATGTAGCTCCTGGGCTCCGCCACCTTGTACTGCACGGACCGTGTGCAGCACGGGGACACGGGGAAAACCGGGTCATGGTCTTTGCAGTCCAGCGGGACAAACGGGCGGAGGCCGGGCCGGGCGTGGGCACAGGTGTTGTATTTAAGCATCTGCACCCACCCCGGCGAAGTCCGTAGCGGCGGGGCTGTATGCCTCCCGTTTGTCGGAGGCAGGGGCAAGGGTGGGCTTGCCGGGCGGCTTGTAGACAAAGCTGCCAATCTTCTCCTTAAAGTCAGCCTTGCCCATCAGCTCCTCCAGTTGGGTGAGGGTCTTGGGCTTGCGCTCATAAACCATAGCCTCATCATAACCGGCGGCAATGACCGCCTTGATGGCCTCCTCCTGGTCAGTAAAGGTCCGATTGCTCCGGCCCTCCACCAGTTTCCATCCGGGGATGGCTTTTCCCTGTTTCAGGGCCTCGGTGGCATAGTTCTCAAGGTCCGTGTACCATTGGACCAGAAACTTGCCCCGATACAGGAGGGCACCGATTTCCTCATCAGAGAGGAGCGGGTGGATTTCCTCCCCGGTGAGCGCCCCGGTGTGGGAGTGCTCCTGGGGGACCAGGGCATCCGCCGGAATACTCCCGGCGGGCACACAGTCCTTGAAGTCCTCCAGGGCGGTGTTGATGTTGGCACGGGCCCGGCATTGGGCCTTGCCACGGCAAAAGCGGCAATGGTCGCCGGGGACAAACTCCCCCAGGCCGGAAAAGGCTTTCTGGGCAATGGGCTTGATGCTCTCGCCCCAGGCCCGCAGCTCCTCAACGGTGATTTCATCCGTGGTGTAGCTGTCAAGCCGGGGCTGGTCAATGGTCATGCGGACCCGCTTGATGGTGTCCCCGAACACGGGGGCATAGCGGTGGAGAGCGCCCAGGGCGTAAAGCCGCATTTGGGGATTGCCCACGGCGGACACGGGGACGCCCTTGCCGTGCTTGTAGTCCACGATGCTGAGGAGGTCACCGCCGATGATGCAGCAGTCACAGGTGCCAAAGCCCTCCGGCACATAGTCCGAAAAGTCCACCTGGACCTCCACGGCCACGGTGGGGGCAGTGTCATAAGCCATGACCTGCTCCGTGATATGTTCCAGGTAGAGGTCCGTGGTCTTGTCCATCTCCGGGGTGTAGAGGGGGTCCTTTTTGAGCTTGTTGAGCCGGGTGTTGTAGGTCCGGGTGCTCATGGGGGTGCATTTCTTGGTGACCTTGAGCTCACCAATGGCGTGGGCCAGGCGGCCCTCCTCCGCATACTCGCTGGTGCTCTCCGGCAGGCCCTCCTCAAAGCGGGGGGCCGCCGTGCATACCAGCCAGCGGGAGGCGGAGGACGCCGAAAGCAAGGCATGTTTGACAGGGGGCATGGTAGTACCTCCTTAAATCTGAGCGCCCAGGGCCCGGAGCTCGGTGGCGAAAGCGCCGTACTGCTCCGGCTGGAGCTGGGTGACGGCCTGCACGCCGTAGCGGCCCAGCAACTCCAAAAGCTGCTGCATCTTCCCGGCATCCACCAGGGAGGCCCCAGCACGGGAGATTTGGTCCAGGGTGTAGGTGGGGGCTCCCGCCACGGGCACGGTGGGGGCCGGGGTGTTACCAGGGGCGGCAGATGTCTGGCCAGCAGTCGGCGCAGGAGCGGGGCTGGGAGCCGCCACAGGGGCCGCAGGCGCAGGGGTAGGGGTCTGGGTAGGGGTGACCGGCGCAGGGCTCACAGGGGCCGCAGGAGCGGGCGCAGGGGCCGGTGCCGGGGCGGTGGGATAGCTGGCCACCGGCAGGGGCTCATCCGGGGTCAAGATGCTGGGGTCCGGGCCGGAGGCAATGGCCTCCGCCAGCTTGAGGATAGAGGCGGCCAGATCGGGAGCCTCAACGGTGATTTTCATTTCCATCATGGATGTCATCCTCCTTTTCGTTGTCTTTGCAGTCACATTTTTCTCCGGGGTCCAGGTTGGCTCCGCAATAGGGGCAGGTCCAGTAGTAGGGCATGGCTCAGTCCTCCAAAACGCTTGTCCAGTAGTCAAAGCGATCCATGACCTTGCGGGAGTGGTCGGTGGAGTATGTCCCGGCGGCCCACAGGTTTTGAGCGCCGGAGGGGCCGCAGTTGTAGGCCATGACGGCCAGTTCCGGGTCCCCGTAGGCGGTGAGATAGTCGGACAGGAACAGGACACCGGCCTCAATGTTCCCGGCGGGCGTCATGGGGTTAATCCCTTGCTCCAGGAGCCACCCATGGTTGACCTGGTTGATTTGCATGAGGCCATAGTCATTGGTGCTGCTGGCGGCATCCGGGTCAAAGCGGCTTTCTACATCGGCCACGGCCAGCGCCAGGGCGTATGGGACGCCGTACTCCACACAGCAGGCCTGCATGGTCACCTGGAGGTCATAGTCCAGGAGGTTGCCGTCCGTCACGATGTCATCCCGCCAGAGCACCGCCTCCGTGGTAGGGCTGGGCGTGGGGGCCACGCTGGGCTCCGCTGAGGGCTCCGGGGTGGCGGTGCTCTCCAGGACCGGCTCCGGGAGGGTGGGCACCGCTTTGTCAGCGGCGCTCACCCCCACACAGTAACCGGCGGCGAAAATGGCGGCGCACACCAGCGCCAGGATGATGACCGGGCCATAGTTGCGGCGGCGCTTGCGCCGGGCATGGCGGCTGGGGGCTCTCTGGCCAATCTCATGGGTGGTCACGGAGCTCACCCCTTAGTTGCCGATGCGGCGGAAAAGCTCCTCCGCCAGCTCTCGGACGGTGTACTGCTCCAGGGGGGTTGGTGTCCTCAGCCTCCACGGTGAGGGAGGAGGAAATGAGGAAAGCGGGGCGGGACCCGTAGGAGTAGTTGCAGTAGCAGTTGTAGACATTGCCGTAGGAGCTCAGCCCCATGACCCATGTGTCATTCTCATTGACCTTGGGGGTGCTCCAGGGCGTCACAGACCACTCAAAGCGCTCCGGCAGGGGCAGGATGTCATGGTACTTGCGGAGCTCGTCCAGGGTCAGCGGGGCCACCTTGCAGTCACAGGTGCCATACTCCGTGGAGCCGTTGAGGGCGGTGAGGTCCACGGTGCGGGTGATGACCTCATCGGGGTTGCCGTCCGTGAGGCTCCGCAGGTAGGGGCCATTGAGGTGGGCCCGCAGGGAGCTGGCGGCAAAGTTGTTGGTGCTGCCAAAGGCGTGGGTCATCTGCTCCAGGTGGAGCAGCAGGGTGCCGTCCTTGCGGTGCTCCAGCACCAGGCAGGGCTCCCCGTGGTAATCAATGACCTTGCCGGGGGCGGTGTTCTGAACAGCGGTTTTCATTGGTGATGTCCTCCTCATTTGTTCTGCCAGGCCTCAAGCCGGGCAATGATGGTGCTGAGGCCGTTGGCCTCCCGGTTTGCGCCCACTTCACGCAGGCTGTCCTCAATGGCCATGAGCTTGTCCTTGGCGCTGTTGGCCTCCAGCTTGAGGTTGTTGATGTACTCCAAATCTCTCTGGGTTTTCATGCCTGGCACTCCTCACTGGTCGGTTTCGTCCTCATCATCGTCCCCGGAGATGTCAATGAGGTTTTCCGCCTGGACGATGATTTCAGACACGATTTGACGGATGGGCAGGCCGGTCTTGAAACGGAGCCGCCGGACCACTTTCTCCGCCTCCGGGGTGAGCCGGACGGTGCCGATGCACTCATCGGTGCTGGTCCGGGTCCTCAAAATAATGGGTTTCATGGTGTGCCTCCTTTGAATGTTGTGAAAAGCGGTGGTGCGGGTATGTACCTCAGCGGCTCTGCTTTCCCCTCCGCTCAAGTTCCTGCTGCATCCTGAGCTGGGCAAGGGAAGCATCATACTGCAATCGCTGGTCCGGGAGGCGGACCCCAGAACGGCCCCGGCGCAGTTCCGTGTAGAGCGTGGACAGCGGCACATCAAGGGCCACCGCCATGTCTTTGACCGTTTTGCCTTGCTCCCAAAGCTCCTGGAGCGCCTGCCGGGCCTGGAGCGTTGCGAAAGCGTAGCTCGCCATGTTCTCACTTCCTTTCCTACGGGGTTGGATGGTCTGGTGGGCTCTGCCTGGACGGAGCCCGTTGACTTATTTGCGCCATTCAGTACCCAGGAGGCCACAGATGGAGGTAGGGAGGTCAAAGGGGATGACCTTTTGCTCATTGCACTTGTCCAGCATGGCGGTGATACCCGCCAGCATCCAGTCATCCACATCCTCCTCACGGTCCGTGAGGATGTCCACCGCCTGGACAAGCTCTTTGATGCACTCCAGCATCACTTTGGCATTGTTTTCAGCGGTGAGCACCATGCACTTTATCTGTCCATCATCGGGCTCGGCCTGCATGGCTTTGACGGCGGCATCCTCTTTTTCCTTGTTGGCCATCTCCTTGACATACTCCCCGGTAAACCAAAAGGTGACCCTCTGGAGCCGCTTGGCAAGTTTCTTGCGCTCATCACTGAGCTCTTGGGTGGGCTCCTGGGCGGGGTGCTCAATCCAGATGTTGACCGTTTCAAGGTGGCTGCTGTCCAGGTTTACCTCCAGCCGGTCACCCAGGTCACAGATGTAATCACAGTGGTGGCCCTCGGCGGTGCTCCGATAGACGGGATAACCGGCCCGGTTGCTGCTGTGCTCGTCCTTGGCGTAATCAGTGGGGAAAATCTCATTGACTTTGTTCCAGGCCTCCTGCTTACTGGTGACTTTCATGGTGCATCCTCCTTGATATAAAAGAAAAAAGATTAGCTTGCTGGCACCTTTCGGTGCCTGCAAACTAATCTTAGTGCTTGCCGGTGCGTCAATTCGCCACTAAAAAACCTTGACGAATGAGGGGGTATATGGTATATTAATGATTACCTGTCGGACGAGAGGTCTTTTTTCGTGCGCTTATTTGGGCGCGGGGCAGGGATCCGGGTTCCCATACAGGGAGGCAAATGTCCGCACCGTAACGCGGATAAATAAAATAGGAGGTGCCGAAAAGTATGGCTGACAACAGAGTCAAGATCACACTTAGATGTGATGAGTGCAAGCAGAGGAACTACAACACTGTCAAGAACAAGAAGAATACTTCCGAAAAGCTTGAGAGAAGCAAGTATTGCCCTTTCTGCAGAAAGCACACCAAGCACGTCGAAACCAAGTAACTTTCTGAAAGGATGAGTGTAAAAAATGGCTGAAGAGAAGAAAAAAGCTACTCCTGTCAAGAACACCAACGCCGTCAAGAAAGAAGAGAAGAAACTTGGTTTTTTCCAGCGCATCGGAAAATGGTTCCGCGAGCTTAAAAGCGAGCTGAAGAAGGTCGTATGGCCGACCCCGAAGCAGCTTGCGACCAACACCGGTGTCGCACTTTTTGTTATGGCGCTTGCCGCCGTCGTCCTTTGGGGATTTGACGAGCTGGCAGGTCTGGTCGTTAACGTCATCTTCGAGCTGGCGGGTTAGTGGCCATGGCAGAGGACGCAAGATGGTATGTGATCCATACCTATTCCGGTTATGAAAACGCAGTTGCGGCAGCGATCATGAAGGCTGCCGAGAACCGCAGGATGCAGGATCTGATCCAGGAGGTCAACATCCCCATGGAAACCGTGACCGAGATCACCGACGGCGGCGAAAAGACCGTCGAGCGCAAGGTGTTCCCGGGCTATGTTCTGTGCAAGATGGTGCTGACCGATGATAGCTGGCATCTTATCCACAACGTCCGCGGCGCAACCGGCTTCGTCGGCGCAGGCGGCAAGGCCGTCCCCCTCACGGAGCAGGAAATATATGATCTCGGCGTCGAGCGTCACGAGATCGTCACGGGCTATCAGATCGGCGACACCGTCAAGGTCACCGACGGTCCCCTCGCAGGCTTCCTCGGCACGGTTGAGGAGCTTGAGCCCGATAAGGACAGAGTCCGCGTCGTCGTTTCGATGTTCGGCAGAGAGACCCCCGTCGATCTTGAGCTTGATCAGGTCGAGGAAATCAAAGAATAATAAGAAAGAGGTGCTGAATTATGGCACAGAAAATAGTTGGATATGTCAGATTCCAGGTTCCCGCAGGAAAGGCGACTCCGGCTCCCCCTGTAGGCCCTGCACTTGGTCAGTACGGCGTCAACATCGGCCAGTTCACCAAGGATTTTAACGAGCGCACTAAGGGCGACATGGGCATGATGATCCCTGTCGTTATCACCGTTTACTCCGACCGCAGCTTCACCTTTATCACCAAGACTCCCCCGGCAGCACTGCTGATAAAGAAGGCCTGCGGCATCGAGACCGCTTCCGGCGTTCCCCAGAGGGACAAGGTCGCGACCATCAGCAAGGAAGATCTCCGCAAGATCGCAGAGCAGAAGATGCCTGACCTCAACTGCACCGACATTGAGTCTGCAATGAGCATGATCGCAGGCACCTGCCGTTCCATGGGCGTCCTGGTCGGCGACTGAGGAAAGGCAAAAGTGGGAGGATTTATTCCGACTCAACCACATTTTTAGGAGGAAACGAAATTGTTTAGAGGTAAAAATTATAAAGAGAGCGCAAAGCTCATAGATAAGCAGGCCCTCTATGATCCCATGGAGGCATTCGGCCTGGTAATAAAGGCAAGCAAGGCAAAGTTCGACGAGACCGTCGAGCTGCACGTCAAGCTCGGCGTTGACGGCCGTCACGCAGACCAGCAGGTCCGCGGCGCTATCGTCCTTCCCAACGGCACCGGCAAGACCGTCCGCGTCCTCGTTTTCTGCAAGGACGAGCGCAAGGAAGAGGCTCTGGCAGCAGGCGCCGACTACGCCGGCGGCATGGATCTCGTTGAGAAGATCCAGAAGGAGAACTGGTTCGAGTTCGACACCGTTATCGCAAGCCCCGACATGATGGGCACCGTCGGTCGTCTCGGTAAGGTCCTCGGTCCTAAGGGACTGATGCCCTCCCCCAAGGCAGGCACCGTAACCCCCAACATTGCTCAGGCTATCAAAGAATCCAAGGCCGGTAAGGTCGAGTACCGTCTGGATAAGACCAACATCATCCACTGCCCCATCGGCAAGGTCTCCTTCGGTGCAGATAAGCTGTACGAGAACTATGCAGCTCTCATCGGCGCTATCATGAAGGCAAAGCCCGCAGCGGCAAAGGGCCAGTACATCAAGTCCTGCGTCACCGCTTCCACCATGGGCCCCGGCGTCAAAATCAACGCTCAGAAGCAGCTCTGATAATAAGCATTCAAAAAACCGGAACGGTATCCACCGTCCCGGTTTTTTCTTTTTAGAGGCGCATTGGGGCACCTACGGATACGGTTGTTGCGGTATCCCGGTTCGAGATAATGGAATAAACCGTAGCTGCCACGCTTTTTTAGAGGCGAACCGACTCCGTCTTTTTGTTTTCATTGCAGTGTCCCGGTATCGAAACAATGGTGGAAACCGTGCGTGCCTCGCGTAACGCAAGTGCGGAGTTGAGTTTTGCACCGCACCATGTAGGGAACGGATTCATCCGTTCCGCTTGTTATGGTTTTGTCGGCAACTCCCGGTCGGGATACCGCAATAACCGTATCGGTATCAGCGTAAAGGCGAAAATAAAAAGTGCGCTTGCGCACACCATGATTATTCATTATTCATCATTCATTATTCACTATTCATTATAAAAAGCGGGCGGCCAATGGCCGCCCCTACAATTATATATTTGAGTACTGGCAAAGTCGGTACAAACGGAACGGATAAATCCGTTCCCTACGACCATGAATTTTTGTGCCGACCATACTCCGACATGCGGAACAGGCAAGCCTGTTCCCTACGAGCGACCGGTGGCCGCAGCGGAGAGCTAATAGCTTTTTTATTCAACCCCTCGGCGGCAAAGCAGCCTGCTCCCCTTGCATGGGAGCCAATGTGGTGCGGCGCAGAATTTAACACCGCACTAACGTGTGGCGGCAGTTTCCCGGTTTCGTCGGCACCCTCGAACCGGGCGACCGCAATATGCGTATCCGTAGCAGCCCCAATGCGCCTTTGAAAAAGCGAGGCAGCCATGGTTTCCTCCGTACTCCCGAACCGGGCTACCAGAGATATATGTATCCGTAGGTGCCCCAATTCGCCTCTAAAAATTCAGTCTCTGAGGGAGATGATCTCATTGTACAGCGTGTCGGAGCGCTCGAGAAAAAACAGGACGAGCGTCTGCACGCACAGCATGATGCCGAACTGCCCGAGGCGCGTCAAAAACAGCGGCCCGAGCGGCGGGCCGAACACGAGCGAGATCATCGTTGTGTTGAGGATGAGCGAAACTACAAGGCCGTTTACAAACGCGGTGAGGATGCAGCCGGAGAGCTTCAGGCGCCTGTTATAAAGCGCAGCGCCGAGGATCGCGCCGCCGATGGCGGCCGTGACGGTGAAGCCGGGGAAATACGCTCCCGTCGGGAACAGAAGCGAGCCGACAAGGTCGCCCAGCCCGGCGCAGACCGCCGCCCAGCCGGGGCCGTAGAGCATGCCGCAGACCATCACCGCGGCAAAGCCGAGGCCGATCTTCGTCAGCGGCATGTTAAGCGCAAGAACGCGCGTGAATATTACGTCGAAGGCGATGAGCATTGCGCTTATCGCAATTTTTTTCGTGCTTATTTTCATTGGCACCTCTCAGATCAGTGTAGAAGTCCGACAGCGGAGCTGCCGGCGGAGAACACGGCGATCGCATTGACCGACATGTGGAAGAATATGCTCGTCCAGATCGAGCCGGAGCGCTCGTAGATCCTGCACAGCACTATTGCCGCCGGGATATACTGTATCGCAAGCAGCAGATAGCTTGCGTCCCACAGCAGCACGGCGTACTGCCAGACGTGGTATAGGCAGAACATCACGATCGACGCTGCGTAGGCCGCAACGCGGCTTTTTTGATGCAGGCCGCAGAAAATTCCGCCGCGGAAGATGCTCTCCTCGACGATGGGCGCGAGGAAAACTGTCATTGCGATGATGATGCCGCGGTCGGAGCTGAGCATGGTGCTTATGGTCTGCTCGTTGAGGTTGTCGGTGTTTATGTTCAGCTCCTTGAGCGCATACGTCGCTATCATGCCGAGCGCGATATACGCTACCCAGCCGAGCGCGAAGCTCGTCAGGCACCTGCCCGGCGCGTCAACAAGCCCGTCGAAGCTGCGGCGCAGGAACTTGCCCAGAAACAGCGCGACAAGCAGCAGGCTCAGCGCATAGTAGATAAAATTCATCTGCGAAGCGCTCAAAAGGTCGGGCTTTGCCGCCATCAGCAGGCTCAGCGCGATCGGGAACACCGCCATGTGGAGCACCAAAAGTATCATCGCGCTCCAAAACTCGGATTTTTTCAGACTGTCGCGCATCAGCCCCTCGCTTTCTGCTGAAGCTCGCTGAGCAGATTCAGCGCCTCGAGCGGTGTGAGTGAATTTATGTCCGTGCTGCGCAGAATGCGCCCGACCTCGTCGGTGCCTGCGTCAACAAGGCTTATCTGATCGTCCTTTTCCGGCTTTTTCGCCTTGGGCGACGCGGCTTCGGCCTCGAACTGCCGGAGATAGGTCTTGGCCTTGGAAACGACCTTGTCCGGAACTCCGGCGAGTTTTGCGACCTCGATGCCGTAGCTGTCGTCGGCAGCGCCGGGCACGATCTTGCGCAGGAAAACGAGGCTGTCGCCCTGCTTTTTCGCGCTTATGGAATAGTTATGCACGCCCTCGACGCTGCCCTCAAGCGCGGCCAGCTCATGATAATGCGTTGCAAACATCGTTTTTGCGCCAAGCTTCTTCTTATCCGCGCAGTATTCCAGCACCGCGCGCGCTATCGCCATGCCGTCATAAGTCGAGGTGCCGCGGCCGATCTCGTCAAGGATCAGCAGGCTCTGCGCCGTAGCATGGCTGAGAATATTCGCGACCTCGCTCATCTCGAGCATGAAGGTCGACTGACCCGACGCGAGGTCGTCCGACGCGCCGATGCGCGTGAACACGCGGTCGACAACGCCGATAACGGCGCTTTTTGCCGGAACGAACGAGCCTATCTGCGCCATGAGCGTTATGAGCGCGGTCTGGCGCATGTAGGTGCTCTTGCCGGCCATGTTCGGCCCGGTGACGATGGCGACGCGGTTCCCATCGCAGTTTAGCTGCGTGTCGTTCGGAACAAAGGCTATCTCGCTGAGCGTCTGCTCGACGACCGGGTGCCGCCCCTCGCGGATGATAAGCTCGCCCGAGGCGTCCACCTCCGGCATGCAGTAGTCGTTGCGCACGGCGACCTCCGCAAAGGCGCACAGAACGTCAAGCTGCGCTATCGCCTCGGCGGTTGCCTGGACCTTCGCCACCTGCTCGGCTATCGTGCTGCACAGGTCCATGAAAAAGTCGTATTCCAGCTGCTTTATCTTGTCCGAAGCGGTCAGGAGCGTCGTTTCAAGCTCCTTTAACTCCGGGGTGAAGTAGCGCTCGTTTGAAACAAGCGTCTGCTTGCGTATGTAGTTATCGGGGATCTTGACGTCGCCTGCGGATTTCGGCACGTCGATGTAGTAGCCGAACACCTTGTTGTAGCCGATCTTGAGCTTTTTGATGCCGGTGCGGATGCGCTCCTTGGCCTCAAGCTCCGCGACTGCCTGCGCGCCGTTATCGCGGATATTGCGCAGGTGATCGACCTGGTCGGAGTAGCCGGGCTTGAGTATGCCGCCCTCGCGCACGGAAAACGGGGGGTCGTCGCAGATCGCCCAGCTTATGCGCATGTGTATCTCCTCAAGCGTGTCAAGCTCGGATATCGAGCGCAGAAGCGCGCTTTTGAAGGGCTTTAAAAGCTCAACTATCCTCGGCAGCGCCGCCGCGCAGTCGCGCAGCACGATGAGGTCACGGCCGTTTGCCGTTCCGTAAACGACGCGGCCGATGAGCCGCTGCATGTCGCCCATGCCGCGCAGAGTGTCGATAAGCTCGCCGCGCGCGACGTTGTCCTTGAAAAGCTCGTCCACGGCGCTGAGCCTGCGCTTTATAGCGATCGGGCTAAGAAGCGGCCGCTCGATCCACGCGCGCAGCTCGCGTCCGCCCATCGGCGTTTTCGTCTTATCCAGCACCCACAGAAGCGAGCCGCGCTTTTCGCCCGTGCGCAGCGATTCCGTCAGCTCCAGCGAGCGTCGCGTAGCCCAGTCAAGCTCCATGTATCTTCCGCCGGTGAACAGGTCGATGCGGCGTATGTGCGCCATGTCGGTTTTCTGCGTTTCGCTGATATACCGCAAAAGCGCTCCGGCTGCCGACACCGCCGCCGGTGCGTCGCCAAGCCCGGCCTCGTCGATCGAGGAAAGGTCGAACTGCTCGCACACGCGCGCAGCGCAGGACATGTATTCGTAATCGTCGCCGCCCATTTCGAGCATGCAGCCGAGCTTTTTCTGCGCAAAGTCGGGGATAGTTTTCGTCTCGGCCGCGCCCTTGTTCATGATAAGCTCGCGCGGCGCGAAGCGGCCAAGCTCGTTGAGCACATGGCTCAGGTTATCGCCCTCGAACGCCGCGACGCAGAATTCGCCCGTCGAGATATCGCAGAACGCCGCCGCGCACTTGCCCGATTCGTAGTACACCGCGCCCAGGTAGTTGCTCTTGCCCTCCTCGAGCATCGAAGCGTCCGTCACCGTGCCGGGGGTGATTATCCTTATAACGTCGCGCTTGACAAGGCCCTTGGCCGTCGCCGGGTCCTCTATCTGCTCGCAGATGGCGACCTTATACCCCTTGGCTATCAGCCGCGCGATATACGTCTGACAGCTGTGATACGGAACGCCGCACATCGGTGTGCGCTGCTCGGGGTCGGCGACCGACCTGTCGCGCGTGGTAAGCGCAAGGTCAAGCTCACGCGAGGCAACACGTGCGTCCTCGTCGAACATCTCGTAAAAATCCCCGAGGCGGAAAAACAGCAGACAGTCGCTGTATTGCGACTTGATCTGCTGATATTGCATTTTCATCGGTGTAAGCTCTGCCATTTTTTCAGTAGCGCTTTAGCGCTTCTCCTATACATTTTTTGCGTGAACCCGGTGTCGAAGCTGCGGTGGAAACCATAGGTGCCTCGCTTTTTTAGAGGCGAACCGACTCCGGTTTTTTGTTTTTATTGCAGTGTCCCGGTATCGAAACAATGGTGGAAACCATATTGTTTCGCGTCCCGGAAAATTTGTGCTATATTGGTGCAAAATATCGCCTGCACCTTGTAGGGAGCGGGCTTGCCCGTTCCGTTTTGTTGCGGTTTCGGTTGCACCCACCGGTCGTGCTGACGCAACAAGCGCATCGACACAATGTAAATGCGCTACTGAAAAAACGGATTTATCCGTTCCGCTTTTTTAGCGGCGCATTACTGCTCCTACGGATACATTTATTGCGGTATCCCGGTATCGAGACATTGGTGGAAACTGTAGTTGCCTCGCACTATGTTAGTGCAGTGTTTAGTTTTTTGCCGCACTCCATTGGCTCTCCTGTCAAGGGGAGCAGGCAGCTTGCTGCCGAGGGGTTGACAGCTATTAACTATCAGCTGTTAGCTCTTCGCTGCGGCCAACGGTCGCTCGTAGGGAACGGATTTATCCGTTCCGCATGTTGCGGTCTTGTCGGCAGCTCCCGGTCGGGACACCGCAACATACGTATCGGCAGCAGCGTAAATGCGCCTCTAAAAAACGGCCTTTAAATATCGCCGTTCCTTAGACAACAAAGTTTGTTTTTATTCTCGTCGATATATTTGCAAATTTGCGCGTATTCACTGTCGCCACGGATTATTCGGTCATAAAACGACTTTTGCCAAACATTAATATCCGGGTGAGTTTTATGCACCTTTCTTGCCACGCCGGCTTTATACCAGCCAATTATTTGTGACAGAGAATACGTTTTTTCGGAATTTTGAATAACGATTATTGCATGAACGTGATTCGGCATCACAACATATTTATCGATAATTACATTGTCAAAATTCTTTTCTATGTTGCAAAGCTCGTTTTCAGCAACGATCCCGATTTTGCTGAGCTTATTAACTGAGCCAAAAATGTTGCATTTTTGACTTGTGCATAGGGTTACGAAATAGTAATTGGGTGATGAATAATCGTAATTGGCCAATCTCTGCAATTTTCGATTTGGAAGATCAGAAGTCATTATATTCACCCATAGTTTTCCGACTAAACCGTCACATGCGGAACGGATAAATCCGTTCCCTACGGCTATAGATTTCGGTGCCGATGAAATCGCGACACGCGGAACGGATGAATCCGTTCCCTACGGTTATAGGTTTCGGTGCAGGCAAAACCGCGACATGCGGAACGGATAAATCCGTTCCCTACGGTTATAGGTTTCGGTGCAGGCAAAACCGCGACATGCGGAACGGATAAATCCGTTCCCTACGGTTATAGGTTTCGGTGCAGGCAAAACCGCGACATGCGGAACGGATAAATCCGTTCCCTACGGTTATAGGTTTCGGTGCAGGCAAAACCGTGACACGCGGAACGGATAAATCCGTTCCCTACAATGTGCGGCAGAAAATTCAGCAACGCACTCCCGGGTTGCGTAGCAGTCGCGGTTTATTCCGTTGTTTCCGGTCGGGCAACCGCAATATGCGTATCCGCAGCTGCGTCATAGCGCCTCTGAAAACCGGGAGGGGAGGAATTTTTTCAGCTCCTCGACGGTGTTGTCGGCGTCGGAGAAATAGAAAACGCCCTTTTCGACAAACTCGGGGAATTCCTTTTTCTCCTTCTCGCTCAGCTCGTGGTCGGATACATAGCACCACCACGCCCAGCGCGTTTTGATCTTGCCGCAGCAGACGGCATCGTCCCAGTTAAGGCGATACTCGACGCTGTCCGCGCCGCCGGTGCGGAAGATTATGCCCTGCTCGGTGAAAGAGACGTTTGCAAGGCCGAAGTTGGTCTCGGAAATGAACTTTGCTGCAAACAGCCAGATCACGGAAAGCGCGGCGGCTATGACGGCAATGCCGCGTATGCCCTCAAGCGCCGGAACGAAAAAGCTCAGCACCGCGACGATAACGCCCAGCGGCAGCAGCACAAGCCCGGCATAGAAAAAGCCTTTCATTATGTTCGAGGGGAAGCGCAGCGTCTGCGTGACCTGATATCTTTTGAGCTTTTCATTTTTCATTTTATTCTCCGACCTTTCCGTACAGCGCCCAGGTGTTGCCCGAGGTGATCTTTACGTCAATAAACTGCCCGATCAGCGACTTGTCGCCCGAAAGATGCACAAGGCGGCCGCCGTTTGTCCGCGATGAGAGGTTATACTCGTCCTTGCCGGTCTCGCCGTCGACGAGAACGCGCACGGTTTTGCCGATATACTCGGCGTGCTTTTCGGCGGAAACTCGGTTTGCCGCCTCCAGCAGCCTGTCAAACCTGCGCTGCTTATCCTCGCGCGTGGCCGCATCCGGCATACTCGCCGCCGGGGTGCCGACGCGCTTGGAGTAGATAAAGGTGAACATCGCGTCGTATCTCACCTCGTCGCAGAGCTTTATCGTGTCCTCAAACTCCTCGTCCGTCTCGCCGGGGAAGCCGACGATGATGTCGGTGGTTATGACGAGGTCGGGCATGTAGCTGCGCGCAAGCTTCACCTGCGCAAGATATTTTTCGGCAGTGTAGTTTCGGTTCATGGCCTTGAGCACGCGGTCGTTGCCCGACTGCACGGGCAGGTGCAGCTGATGCGCGCACTTTTCGCACTCGGCCATTGTTTTGAAGAGCTTCTCCGTTGCGTCCTTGGGGTGGCTTGTCATGAAGCGGATGAGAAACTCGCCGGGGATGTCGTTTATCATGCGGATAAGGTCGGCAAAATCAACGCCCAGACCGAGATCCTTGCCGTAGGAGTTGACGTTCTGCCCGAGCAGGGTAATGTCCTTGCAGCCGGCAGCGACAAGCTCGCGCGCCTCGGCGACGATATCCTCCGGGCGGCGTGATCTTTCGCGGCCGCGGACGTAGGGCACGACGCAGTAGGTGCAGAAATTATTGCAGCCGTACATGATCGAAAGCCAGGCCTTAACGCTGCTGTCGCGCTTTAAGGGCATGCCCTCGGCGACTGCACCGTCGCTTTTCTCGGCGGCGAAAACGCGCTTGTGGCTTGTCATGGTTTTCAGCAGCAGCTCCGGGAAGCGCCACAGCTCGTGCGGCCCGAAAACGAGATCGACCACGGGGTAGGACTTTTTTATCTTCTCGACCATGTGCTCCTGCTGCACCATGCAGCCGCACACGGCGATGATCTGCCCGGGGCGTTGCTTTTTGCTGTGGTTAAGCTGCCCGACATTGCCGAGAACGCGCATCTCCGCATGCTCGCGCACGGCGCAGGTGTTGACGACGATGACGTCGGCCTCGAACTCGTTCTGCGTGAAGCCGTAGCCCATTTCGGCGAGGTAGCCGCGCAGCTTCTCGCTGTCGGCCTCGTTCTGCTGGCAGCCGTAGGTATCGACCATTGCAAGCGGCCGGTTTTTCTGCGAAACGAAGCTATCGTATATCTCTCGGCAGATATCCTCCTGCCGGCGAATGGATTCAATGCTTATTTCTTTTCTTTCGTATGCCATTTTTCTTTTCCCTTGCAAACAAAAAAGTACATTATATATTAACATAAATTCAGTGGAATTTTCAACACAATTAATGTATAATGGTATAATGAATTTAGTTCACGAGGTTACCGCATGACACGCATTAATATTCTTCCGCCGCTGGTGGCCGATATGATCGCCGCCGGCGAGGTCGTCGAGCGTCCGGCATCGGTGATAAAGGAGCTTATGGAAAACTCCTTCGACGCAGGCGCATCCAAGGTGACGGTCGAGTTCAAAAGCGGCGGAGCAACTTACATAAAAATAACCGACGACGGCTGCGGCATGAGTCCCGAGGACGCCGGCATTGCCTTCACCCGGCACGCAACAAGCAAGCTGCACGACGAAAAGGGCCTTGAGGCCATCGGAACGATGGGCTTTCGCGGCGAGGCGCTTGCGGCGATCGCAGCCGTCAGCCGCATTGAGCTTATAACGCGCGAAAAGGGCGCGGCCGAGGGTGTGCGCGTCGTCGTTCAGGCAGGCGATATCATCGATATGTCGCCCATCGGCTGTCCGGAGGGCACGAGCATCACCGTGCGCGATATTTTCCACAACACCCCGGCGCGGCTGAAGTTTCTCAAATCCGACCGCTCGGAGGCCTCGGCCTGCATATCCGCCGCTCTGCACTGCGCCCTCGGCAGACCCGAGGTCTCGGTGCGCCTAAAGCGCGACGGCGAGGAGGTCTTCTTCACCCCCGGCGACGGGCGCGAGGAATCGGCGGTGTACGCGCTTCTCGGGCGCGAAACCGCGCGCGGCATGCTGCCGGTTTCCGGCAAGGGCGAGAGCATGGCCGTAACGGGCTTCACCTCGTCCCCGGCCTTCGGCCGCGGCAACCGCGCAAACCAGCATTTTTACTGCAACGGCAGATATATAAAATCCGTGCTTCTGCAATCGGCAGTCGAGCAGGCGTATAGAAACACGCTCCTGACCGGAAAATTCCCCTCCTGCGTTTTGTATCTGGAGCTTTCGCGCGGCGCGGTGGACGTGAACGTTCACCCGGCAAAGACCGAGGTCAAATTCTCCGACGAGAAAAAGGTTTTCGACCTTGTTTACCAGACCGTGCGCGCCTGTCTCGAGGCCGAGGAAAAGCCGATCGAGATAACGCTTTCCGAGGGCACGCGGCGCGCTGTTTCCGCCCCGAAGCCGGAGTTTTTCCGCAGCATGAGCGCCGAGGAATACCGCGCCAAGGCCGCTTCTGCGGCGGTGGCTGCAAGACCCGTTTCTTCCGCACCGGTGTCTGCGCCGAGACGCGAGGAAAGACCCGTTTTCCGCGCACCGGCGGCGTACCCGGCTCCCGAGCCGGAGCAAAAAGACCCGGTCTTGCCGAAAATCGACAAAAACCCCCTTTTTTCTCCCGCTCCCGAGCGAAAAAATGTTGAAAAATCAGTTGAAAATGTTGAAAAAATCAGCGCTCCTGCCTGCCGCGTGATCGGCGAGGCGCTGGATACCTACATCCTTGCGGAGATCGGCGACGAGCTTATGCTCATCGACAAGCACGCAGCGCACGAGCGCATGATATTTGACCGCCTCAAGGCGCAGAACCGGCAGATAATGAGCCAGACGCTGCTTGCGCCGGTCATCATCCGCCCGACGGCCGAGGACGCGGAGATAATCGAGAAAAACGCCGCGCTTTTGGACGAGATGGGCTTTGAGGTCGAGCCGTTCGGCGAGGAGAGCTTTGCCGTGCGCTCGGTGCCGGACGACGTTGACGTTTCCGAGGCCGCATCCGCGCTTGAGGAGATATGCCAAAGGCTGCGCGAGGGCGGCGAGGTCTCGGCCGAGAGCGCGCGCGACGAGATACTGCACACCGTCGCCTGCAAGGCGGCGATAAAGGCCGGACGGCGGCACGATATCGCCGAGCTTGACCGCATCGCCTGCGCCGTCGCCTCGGGCGAGGTCAAATACTGCCCCCACGGCAGACCGGTTTCCGCGCGCCTGAGCAAAAAGCAGCTCGATAAATTCTTCAGCAGGATCGTTTGATATGGCAGATAAGATCGTTGTTATAACAGGCCCGACGGCAACGGGCAAAACGCGCCTTTCCGTTGAGCTTGCAAAAAAATTCGGCGGCGAGATAGTCTCGGCCGACTCCATGCAGATATACCGCGGTATGGACATTGGTACGGCCAAGGTGACGCATACCGAGATGCAGGGTGTTACGCATCACATGATAGACATTGTTGACCCTACCGAGGTCTATTCCGTATCGCGCTATGTTGAAGATGCCAATAAAGCAGTGCAGGATATATTGGCACGCGGCAGGCTGCCGATAATTGCAGGCGGCACGAATCTGTACATTGATTCGCTCATCTCGGGGCTTGACTTTGCCGAAAGGGCGGAGGATAATGCTCTGCGCGAAAGGCTCAATGCGCAGTATGACGAGCTTGGCGGCGAGGCGATGATAGAGACTCTGCGCGGCTTTGACCCGGAGCGCGCGGCAAAGCTCCATCCGGCCGACAAGCGCCGCATCGTGCGCGCGATCGAGATATACACTCTCACCGGCGAGACGATCACCGAGCACGACGAGAAAACCGGAAAGCGCCCGAAAAAGTACGACGCGGTGAAGATAGCCCTGAGCTTTGCCGACCGCGGTATGCTGTACGACAGGATAAACGAGCGCGTCGATAAAATGGTAGCCGACGGGCTTTTCGATGAGGTAAAAGGGCTTCTCGACTCCGGCCTTTCGCCCGATTGTACTGCCATGCAGGCGATAGGCTATAAGGAGCCTGCGGCATATTTCAAAGGAGAAATGACAAAGGACGAGGCAATAGAGCTTATAAAGCTCTCCTCGCGCCGATACGCAAAGCGGCAGCTGACGTGGCTGCGGCGCGACGAAACGGTCAAATGGTACGAATGGCCGTCCTCGCCCGATTTTAATGAAGCGCGACGGTTTTCGACCGAATATTTGCACTCGTGTGGTTTATGATGCTCTTGTCCCGGCACGGGATAATCTACATAAACAGGAGCACGAAAGATGCAAAAGACACAGAATCTTCAGGACGCATTCCTCAATCAGCTTCGCCGCGAGAAGGTAAGTCTCACGGTGTTTCTCGTAAACGGATTTCAGATGCACGGCGTTATCCGCGCCTACGACGGCTTCACGGTCGTGCTCGATTCCGACGGCAGGCAGCAGCTTATTTATAAGCACGCGATATCGACGATAATTCCGCCCAAGCCCGTCGAGCTGAGCCGCGAGGAGTGAAACCGGGCGCATCGTACCTGCGATACGCGGCGGCTGCGGTCTTTCTCGCCGCTGCCGCGTGGACGCTGGCATTCTTCATCGGCCGCGAGCAGTCGCCGGAAACGGTGAGGGCAGAACAGGCCGAGGTCAGGATAAGCATCGTTGCCGAGGGCACGGTCTGGCGGAGGGAAACCGTCATAGTCTGTGACGGCGACGGCGCGTACCTTGCGCACAAGCCGGGCGACAGAGTGTCCGGCGGAAGCGTCATAGCCGTCGAGAAGAGCGTGCTCGACGATTACCTGACGCACCTTGAATTATCCGGCGGCGCGCAGCCCGACAAGGGCGAAATGCGCGGCCTTACATACGCGCCCGAGGCCGGGATATTCAGCACCTTTGTTGACGGTCTGGAGGCATGCCCGCTCGAGGAGGTAAGCTCGGCCGAGCCGTTTATTCCGCAGGGCGCGGTGGGCAAAATAGTCTCGGGCGGCTGGTATTTCATCGCCGAAACGCCGGAGACCGATAAGCTTCGCCGGGGCATGAGCGTAACGGTCTCGCTCCCGGATGAGGTGAGCGCGACAGTCATTTCCGCAGAAAACGGAAAGGCGGTGCTCCGCTGCCGCGACGGGCTTGAGGACGTTGTCAACACGCGCCGCGCCGCATTCCGCATAACGGTATCCGAGGCGCAGGGGATAAAGATCCCCGACAAGGCTCTGCACCGCGACGAAAACGGCACGTTTGTGTATGTCCTGCGCGCCGGCATCGCCGAGCGCTGCAAGGCCGATATCCTGCACACCGGCGACGGATACGTTCTTGTCCGCGAGGGCGAGATACGCGAAGGCATGCAGATAATTATAGACAGTTATTAGACAGTTAAAAATTAAGATAAAGCTGGGATGAAAATGAGCAGTATTGCAGAAAACGTAAAAAGCATAAAGCAGCGCGTTGCCGAGGCCGCCGTCAGAAGCGGCAGAGTGCCGGAGGACGTGCGCCTTTGCGCGGCGACGAAGATGAACGATGCTTCCCGGGTGCGCGAGGCGATAGCCGCCGGGGTAGATATCTGCGGCGAGAACCGCGTGCAGGAGCTGAGCGAGAAATTCGAGCAGGGCGCGTACGAGGGCTGTCCGCTGCATTTCATCGGACATTTGCAGAAAAATAAGGTAAAATACCTTGTGGGCAAGGTGCAGCTTATCGAGTCGGTCGATTGCCTCGAGCTTCTCGAGACGATTGATAAGCGCGCAAAGTCGATGGGACTTGTGCAGGATGTGCTGCTGGAAGTGAACATCGGCGGCGAGGAGGCAAAAAGCGGCTTTGCGCCCGGTGAGCTTGCCGGGTGCCTGCCTCAGATGGGGCAATTTTCCTCGATTCGGGTGCGCGGATTGATGGCGATCCCCCCGATTTGCGAAAAAACGGAAGAAATTCGCCCATATTTTCGCGCAATGAAGCAGCTTTTTGTTGACAATGGAGCAAAAAAATACGATAATGTCTCTATGGACTTTTTGTCCATGGGCATGAGCGCGGATTTTGAGACCGCGATAGAGGAAGGCGCGAACATAGTCCGCGTAGGCACCGGCATCTTCGGGGCCAGACATTACTAAGCGCAAAGGAGGATGTGCAATGGCATGGTTAGATAACATTCGCAACGCTATGCACCCTTACGACGATGATTATATAGAAAACGAAGAGCGCGCCGCCGAGGATGAGTTTTCCCGGCAGCAGGACGATATCCCGGCAGACGAAAGCTTTGAGGATAAGCAGCCGCGCCCCGTGTTTTCGCGGCGCGAGCCGAAGCCCCAGCCGAGCTACAGTGCTCCGGCGCAGGAAAAGCAGAAGATGAAGCTCAAGTTCGTGCATCCCGAGCAGTTCGATGAGGCCGCCGAAATTGCCGACAGTCTCCGCGCACATCAGGCGGTGCTCATGAATCTTGAGATGACCGAGACGGACACTGCGCGCAGATTGCTCGACTTTTTGTCCGGCGCGGCATATGCTCTGGGCGGCAGGGTCATGCGCGTTTCCGCGCAGGCGTATATAATCGCGCCGACCAATGTCGATCTCGTCGGCGATGCGGTCGCCGATTTTGAAAGCGCAGGGCTTTATTTCTAAACAAACAGCAAGTACTGAAAGGTGGATTTTAAGATATGACTACTCCTCAGGAGATCCGTGAAAAAAGCTTTGACAAGGCCAGAAGCATGTTCGGCGGTTACGATATGGCGACCATCGACGAATATCTCGAGGAACTTGCAAACGACTTTGAAGCACTGCAGAAGGAGAATGTTGTCCTCAAGAGCAAGATGAAGGTTCTTGTTGACAAGATCGAAGAGTACCGCACCAACGAAAGCGCCCTCAATCAGGCAATTCTCTCGGCGCAGAAGCTCAGCGTTCAGATCGAAAACGACGCAAGAACGCGCAGCGCGAACATCGTCGCGGAGGCCGAGGCCAAGGCTGCGGCACTGCTGGGCAATATCGACGACAGGATCGCCCAGGAGGAATCCCGCCTTCAGGCTGCCAAGCTCAGCTCGGCAAAATTCTTTGACAGCGCCCGTGAGCTGTGCCAGAAGCAGCTTCAGACGCTCGATACCATCATGAAGGCCGCAAACCCCGAAGCGCTCAAGACCGAGGCTATACGAATACCGAAGGAGCAGCCCGCTCCCGTTTCCGAACCCACTCCCGCGGATTCCGGCAACACTCAGGTATTCAACTTTATAAAAGACGAGATCTGAGTTTTTGCCGAAGCAGACGCTTCGGCTATCGGCATTTGGCGAGTTAAAGGCGTGCGGAAACAACTGCGCGCCTTTTTTGTTTTTTTAATAGCGCATTGACGCACCTACGGATACATATATCTCTGGTAGCCCGGTTCGAGACTGCTGACAAAACAGTGAGTGCCTCGCGTAACGCAAGTGCGCTGCTGAGTTTTTTGCCGCACCCATTGGCTCCCCTGTCAAGGGGAGCAGGCAGCTTTGCTGCCGAGGGGTTGACAGCTGTCAGCTCTTCACTGCGGCAAGCGGTCGCTCGTAGGGAACGGATTTATCCGTTCCGCGTGTCGCGGTTTCGACGGCAGTTCCCGGTCGGGCTGACGCAAAAAACGTATCGGCACAATGTAAATGCGCCTCTGAAAAAGCGCCACTGAAATAATGTGTTTGCCTTACGGCAAAGATTAAAATAACACCTCATCCGTCACCAAGGTGACACCATCCCCTCAAGCTACGCAGGGGAAGGCAATGACGAAGACTCGGCTGCGTACCGCTATATTAACTGCGTCGGTAGATGCAACAAAACGGAACGGATAAATCCGTTCCCTACAAGAGTGCAGGCAAAGACATTTAGAGTGCAGACGAAAATTTGCACTAATATAGCACAAATCCCCCGGGATGCGAGACGATACGATCTCCGCCAATGTATCGATACCGGGACACCGGAATAAAAACAAAAGCCGGAGTCGGTTCGCCTCTAAAAAACCGGGACATCAATATAAACTATAACAACAATAATGATTTGCCTATAAAAGATCGAGGCTGCGGTGGTTTTTGCCGCACCCTCGATACCGGGCAACTGCAAATTAAGTATAGGTAGGTGCTCAAATGCGCCAAAGAAACACCAAAAAACCGGTTTAGTCGGAAAAACCGACACCGGGATACCAATATAAACGTATAGGTACAGACTAAATTCGTAACTAAAAATGGAGGATAAATTTATGGCACAGAAGTATGACGCAACACTCAATCTCCCCAAGACCGAGTTCCCGATGCGTGCGGGTCTGCCCAAGCGCGAGCCGGAGATGCTCAAGCACTGGGAGGAGATGGACATCTACAACGAGATGCTTAAAAAGAACGAGGGCAAGCCCCTGTTCAACCTTCACGACGGCCCTCCGTTCTCCAACGGTGCTCTGCACATGGGTCACGCGCTGAACAAATCCATCAAAGACTTCATCACGCGCACCTACGCAATGCGCGGCTACTATACGCCGTACATCCCCGGCTGGGATAACCACGGCATGCCCATCGAGTCTGCCATCATCAAGGAGCAGAAGCTCAACCACAAGGCAATGAGCATCGCCGACTTCCGCTCGGCCTGCCACGCCTACGCCGACCACTACATCGACGTGCAGCGCGAGGGCTTCAAGCGCATGGGCGTCATCGGCGACTGGGAGCACCCGTACAAGACCATGGATCCCGGCTTCGAGGCCATGGAAACGCGCGTGTTCGGCAAGATGTATAAAAACGGCCACATCTACAAGGGTCTCAAGCCCGTTTACTGGTGCGCCCACGACGAGACCGCACTGGCCGAGGCCGAGATCGAATACAAGGACGATCCCTGCACGACCGTGTATGTCAAGTTCCCCATGCACGACGATCTTGGCAAGCTCGGCAATATCGACAAGTCCAAGCTCTTCTTCGTCATCTGGACTACTACCATCTGGACCCTGCCCGGCAACCTCGCCATCGCACTGCACCCGTCGGAGAGCTACGTCATCGTAAAGGCTCCCAACGGCGAGATGTACATCATGGCCGAGGCTCTGACCAAGAAGGTCATGGGTCTGGGCGGCTTCGAGGACTATGAGATCATCGACCGCCACGAGGGCGCGTTCTTCGAGAACATGCTCGCAGACCACCCCTTCCTGCCCAAGACCAGCCGCCTTGTTCTGGCCGACTACGTCACCATGGACTCCGGCACCGGCTGCGTCCACACCGCTCCCGGCTTCGGCGCGGACGACTACGTCACCTGCAAGCGCTACGGCATGGACATGGTCGTTCCCGTTGACGATCAGGGCAAGCACACCGAATACGCCGGCAAGTACGCCGGAATGGGCACCGACGAAAGTAACCCCGTCATCCTCAAAGACATGAAGGAGAGCGGCATGCTCTTCGCGTCCGAGGAAATCATCCACAGCTATCCGCACTGCTGGAGATGCAAGCATCCGATCATCTTCCGCGCAACTCCGCAGTGGTTCTGCTCGGTCGATTCCTTCAAGGACGAAGCCACCGGCGCATGCGAGGACGTCCGCTGGGTCCCGGCATGGGGCAAGGACAGAATGAGAAGCATGATCCTTGAGCGCACCGACTGGTGCATCTCGCGTCAGCGCCGCTGGGGTCTGCCCATCCCCGTTTTCTACTGCGACGACTGCTCAAAGCCCATCTGCACCGACGAGAGCATCGAGTCCGTCGCCAAGATCTATGAAACCGAAGGCTCGAACGCATGGTTCGAGCGCGAGGCAAATGAGCTTCTGCCCGAGGGCTTCACCTGCCCCCACTGCGGCGGCAAGCACTTCACCAAAGAGACCGACACCCTCGACGGCTGGTTCGACTCCGGCTCGACCCATTACGCCGCCATGGAGCGCGATCAGGGCTTCTGGCCCGCAACGATGTACATCGAGGGTCTTGACCAGTATCGCGGCTGGTTCCAGTCCTCGCTGCTGGTAGCGGTCGGCGCACTCGGCCGCGGCGCACCGTTCAAGGAATGCGTCACCCACGGCTGGACTGTTGACGGCGAGGGCAGAGCAATGCACAAGTCCCTCGGCAACGGCATGGATCCGGCCGAGATCTTCAACAAATACGGCGCCGACCTCCTGCGCCTGTGGGCAGGCTCGTCGGATTACCACGTCGATGTCCGCTGCTCGGACGAGATCTTCAAGCAGCTCAGCCAGAATTACCTCAAGTTCCGCAACACTGCGCGCTACTGCCTCGGCAACCTCGACGGCTTCGACGCAAACGACCTTGTTAAGCCCGAGGACATGCTCGAGCTGGATAAGTGGGCGCTGACCCGCCTCAACAAGCTCATCGAGAAGGCCTTCGCCGCATATGACGAGTACGAGTTCCACGTCGTTTCCCACCTTATCAACGACTTCTGCGTCGTCGAGCTTTCAAACTTCTACCTCGATATCATCAAGGACAGGCTCTATTGCTCCGGCAAGAACAGCCTCGAGCGCCGCAGCGCTCAGACCGCACTGTTCCTGATCCTCGACACCCTGACCAAGATGTTCGCGCCCATCCTCGCATTCACCTGCGATGAGATCTGGCTGTCAATGCCCCACCGCAGCTCGGACGATGCGCGCAACGTCGTGCTCAACGAGATGAACAAGCCCTTTGCCGAGTACGCGCTCGACGATGCCGAGATGGCAAAGTGGGATGCGCTGATCTCCGTCAGAAACGACGTCAACGGCGTCCTCGAAAAGGCTCGCGCGGATAAGCGCATCGGCAAGCCCCTCGAGGCTTCCGTCACCCTGCGCGCTTCAGGCGAGAGCAAGGCCGTGCTCGACAAGATCTCCGATATGGATCTTAAGGAGCTGCTGATCGTCTCCGAGTGCCTGATCGCAGAGGACGATGCCGCCGACGCAGACGCCGTCACCGCCGCCGGCTCGTACAATCCGGGTCTGACCGTCTCCGTCAAGGAGGCAAAAGGCACGAAGTGCCCGCGCTGCTGGATGCACTCCAAGGACGCCGACCCCGAAACCGGACTCTGCCCCCGCTGCAAAGGAGTTTTAGAGGCGAATTGAGGCAGTCACGGATACGCTTATTGCGGTATCCCGGTGTCGAAGTTGCCGACGAAACCATGGCTGCCTCGCGTAACGCAAGTGCGGCGCTGAACTTTCCGGTCGCCCGGTGTCGAAGCTGCGGAGGAAACCGTGGCTGCCTCGCGTAACGCAAGTGCGGCGCTGAACTTTCCGGTGCCCGGTGTCGAGGTTGCCGACGAAACCATGGCTGCCTCGCGTAACGCAAGTGCGGCGCTGAACTTTCCGGTTGCCCGGTGTCGAAGTTGCCGACGAAACCATGGCTGCCTCGCGTAACGCAAGTGCGGTAATAAATTCCGCGCGCCCGATTCAAAACCTCAGCAAAAACAATAACTGCATCGTACTACAACAAAGTACGATGCAGTTTTTTTAGTGGCGCATTGGGGCACCTACCAATACATATATCTCTGGTGTCCCGGTTCGGGACAATGGTGGAAACCGTAGCTGCTACGCAACCCGGTAGTGCGGTGCTAAGTTTTGCACAGCCCCCCATTGGCTCCCCTGTTAAGGGGAGCAGGCAGCTTTGCTGCCGAGGGGTTGACAGCTATTAACTAACAGCTATTAGCTCTCCGCTGCGGCCAACAGTCGCATGTAGGGAACAGGCTTGCCTGTTCCGCTGTGATGGTTTTGCCTGAACTCTCCGGTCGGGATGCTGCAACTACCGTATCGGTAGCAGCGTCAATTCGCCACTACAAAAACGCGGAGGGGTATCTTTTTGCCGGTGGCGGCGATGGCGCGCTGAAGTGCGTGCTCAAGTCCGCCGCAGCAGGGCACCTGCATGCGCGTGAGGGTGACGGACTTGATATCGTTTGCGGCAAGGATCTCGCCGAGCTTCTCGGCATAATCGACGGGGTCGAGCTTCGGGCAGCCGATGAGCGTAACGCGGCCTTGCATGAAGTCGGCGTGGAAGCTGCCGCAGGCATAGGCGCTGCAATCGGCAGCAACGAGCAGATCCGCGCCGTCAAAATACGCGGCCTTGACCGGCGCGAGACGGATCTGCACGGGCCAGTTGCGAAGCTGCGACGCATCTCCGGACTCAACGCCGTGCGGCGCAGAGCCGGGGCAGCCGGAAGCAGCCTGCTTTTTCGCGCTCTGCGCGGCCTTGACCGCCGCCTCGTCATATGCCGCGGCCTCGCGCTCTATGAAGCTTATCGCGCCTGTCGGGCAGTTGGGCAGGCAGTCGCCCAGACCGTCGCAGTAATCGTCGCGCATGAGCCGGGCCTTGCCGTCAACAAGCCCTATCGCGCCCTCGTGGCATGCGTGGACGCACTTTCCGCAGCCGTTGCACTTTTCCTCGTCTATCTGAATAACTCTTCGTATCATTTGCATTGCCTCCAATTAATTTTCACTTTGCAGCACTATGATATACCCGGCGTAAAATTAGCCGTGTAGCACCTGCTACACGGCTAAAATTTACTTATTATAATCCTCGAGCCTGCGGATGCTGCCCTTCTGCGGAACATAGCCGGCCAGATATTCCATCGCCTGCTCGGGCGTGTCGGCCACGAAATACAGCTCCAGGCAGTTTTTCGACATAAATCGACGCTCGGCAAGCTCTTCGAGCATGCGCAGCATCGCGTCGAACGCGCCGAGGGTGTTTAGCAGGACAATGGCGCGGTCGTCCCGGCCAAGCTGCTTGAGCGTGAGGATCTCGAAAAATTCCTCGAGCGTACCGATGCCGCCGGGCAGGACGATGCATGCGTCGGACTCCTCCTGCATGCGCTGCTTGCGCTCGCGCATGGTTTCGGTGAATATCATGCGGCTGCACTTGTCGTACAGTATGCCCGGTTCATCGAAAAATCGCGGCGCTATGCCGACGACGTCTCCGCCTGCCGCGCTCACTCCGCGCGCGCACGCGCCCATGAGTCCCTCCGCGCCGCCGCCGAAAACGATGCTGTCGCCGTTTTCGCCGATCAGCCGGCCTACGGCCTCGGCCTCGGCGTAGTAGCGTGCGTCCAGCTCACGGCCGGACGCGCCGAAAATGCAGATCCTCATCAGTCGTCCAGATCCTCAAAAGCGTCAAGGCCGCGCTTGGCCTCGGGCTTGTTGTCGCCGTGCTTTACGAAGATCATCGTCACGAAGCTGAGCGCGACGAACAGCGCGGCATAGGGGAACAGCACCGTGTAGCTTATATGGCGCATCAGCGAACCTGCGACGATCGGGGTCACGACCTGCGCGACCATCGAGAAGGTGTAGTAATAGCCGGTGAATTTGCCGATATCCGAGCCGCGGCACATCTCAACGACCATGGGCAGGGAGTTTACGTTTATCGCCGCCCATGCAAGGCCGACGAGCGCGAACACGATGAACATCACGACGTTTATCTCGCTGTAGGCCGTCGTCAGGAAGTAGCCCAGGCCGAAGCAGACCGCCAGCAGGATGATGCCGGCCATGATCGTGCGCTTTCTGCCGACCTTGGACGCGATAACGCCGATGGGGATATAGCTGATAACGGCGCCGCCGGTCGCGATCAGCAGGCAGGTCGATGCGCCGCCCAGCGCCTGACCCATGACCTGGCTGACGTAGGTCGTGAACCACGTTTCGACCGCGTTATAGCCGAGAAACCACAGGCTGATCGACGAAAGGAGGAATATCAGGCTCTTCTTTACGGGCTTGGGCAGGGTCTCGCTGCCGCTGCCGTCGTCCTCGGCGAGGTTCCACTCGGGATGCTGCGCCTCGAGCTTCTGCTGCTCGGCAACGAGCTTCGGCTCCTTGATCGTGAGAAACAGCACGGCGATGGCGACGAACATGATCGCGGAAACGACCATGAAAAGCGGCTGATAGTTGACGTGCGCAAGGCCCTCGACCTTGCTGTTGGGGTACATGACCGCGGCCACGCCGAGGTAGATGACGCCGCCGAGCGCGCCCATGAGGTTTATGATCGCGTTGCCCTTGCTGCGCAGGGGCTTGGGCGTAATATCCGGCATGAGCGCGACCGCCGGGGAGCGGTAGGTCCCCATTGCGACGAGCAGCAGACCGAGAACGACCACGAACGAAACGGTCTTGAAGGTGGTCGGCGCGGCGGCATAGCTGTTGTCGATAAGCGGCAGCAGGTTCATTAGTATGATCGCAAGGCCCGTGCCGAAAAGGATAAACGGCATGCGCTTGCCGATCTTGGTGTGCGTTTTGTCCGAGATCGCGCCGAACAGCGGCAGCAGAAACAGCGCAAGCACGTTGTCGGCCGCCATTATCGCGCCGGAATACGTCTCGTTGAGGTGGAATGTGTTGGTCAGTATAAGTGGAACGATGCTGTTGTACATCTGCCAGAACGCGCAGATGGACAGGAACGCAAAGCCCGTCAATATGGTGCGTTTGTTGTCAAGCTTCATTTTCTCCGCTCACCCTCCGGGTTGGTTTTGCCACGATTATACCACACGCCTCCATATTTTGCACCTGTTTTTTCAGTAGCGAATTGGGGCAGCTACGGATACGTATATCTCTGGTTGCCCGGTGTCGAGGGTGCGGAGGAAACCGTGATTGCCTCGCCATACAAAAGTGCGGTGCTGAATTTTAGGATGCACCCTTGTAGGGAACGGATTTATCCGTTCCGCCTGTTATGGTTTCGCCGGTAGTTCCCGGTCGGGATACCGCAATAAACGTATCGGCATCGGTGTTTATGCGCCTCCGAAAAAACGGATTCATCCGTTCCGTTTGCCACGGTTTTGCCGGAACCCACCGGTCGGGCAACCGCAAAAACCAACACTGCACTAACGTAGTGCGAGAGTTTCACGGTTTCGTCGGTACTTTCGACACCGGGCAACCGCAAAAACCGTATCCGTAGGTGCGTCAATTCGCATCTGAAAAAATGGAGCGGATGTTTTTTTCAAATTTACTGCGCGGACCCATGACCTCGTGGCCGCAGCCGAGGCAGCGGAGCTTGAAGTCTGCGCCGACGCGCAGCACCTGCCAGCGCTTCTCGCCGCAGGGGTGCGCTTTTTTCATTGTCAGCACGTCGCCGACGTGGATATCCATTGGCATGGTCAAAACCTCACTTTTTGATCTCGTCCCAGTATTTTTTCGCGGTCTGCTCGATCTTGTTGTCACCGAAATCGTAGTAGTGCGTGCCCTTGAGCGCATCGGGCAGATACTGCTGCCGCACCCAGTGGTTGGGGTAGCTGTGCGGATATTTATAGCCCTGCTCGCGCTCAAAGCCCGTGCCGTCGGCGTGGACATTTTGCAGCTCGCGCGGCGGCGGACCGCTTTTGCCGGCGCGGACATCGGCGATGGCAGCGTCGATCGCCATAACGCCGCTGTTGGACTTCGGCGCGGTGGCGAGGAAGATGACCGCCTCGGCCAGCGGCAGGCGCGCCTCCGGCAGGCCGAGCTGAAGCGCCGAGTCCACGCAGGCCTTGACTATCGGTACCGCCTGCGGATACGCAAGGCCGATATCCTCGCTCGCCGAGCACAGGATCCGGCGGCACGCGCCGACGAGGTCGCCTGCCTCGAGCAGCCGCGCAAGATAGTGCAGCGCCGCGTCCGCGTCCGAGCCGCGCAGCGACTTCATCAGCGCCGACAGCGCGTCATAGTGCTCGTCGCCGTCGCGGTCATATCGCATTGCGCTGCGCTGGGTGACGGTTTTCGCATCGTCGAGGCTTATGACAAGCTTATCGCCGTCCGTTCGGGCTGCCGAAAACAGCAGCTCGACCGCGTTGAGCGCCTTGCGCACGTCGCCGCCGCAGGATTGGCTTATCCGCTGCACGACGCCCGGCTCAAGCTCCGGCGTTTTACCCTCGCGCTCGGCGAGGATGGAAAACGCGCGCATAACGGCAGGCTCGGCCTCCTTCGGCGTAACGGGCTTGAACTCGAACACCGTCGAGCGGCTGAGGATAGCGCCGAACACGCAGAAATACGGGTTTTCCGTCGTCGAGGCGATGAGCGTGATGCGCCCGTCCTCGATAAACTCCAGCAGCGATTGCTGCTGCTTTTTGTTGAAATACTGGATCTCGTCAAGATACAGCAGCACGCCGCCGGGAGTCAGCAGCGTGTCAAGCTCGGCGATGATCTCTTTTATGTCGGCAAGTCCGGCGGTCGTTGCGTTCAATTTGCGCAGGGTGCGGTTGGTTTTTTCCGCGATGATGCGCGCAACGGTGGTCTTGCCCGTGCCCGAGGGACCGTAGAAAATCATGTTCGGGATGCTGCCGCTTTCAACGATGCGGCGCAGCAGGCCGCGCTCGCCGAGGATGTGCTTTTGGCCGACAACATCGTCAAGGCTGTGGGGGCGTATTTCGTCTGCAAGGGGTTTGTACATGTGCTGTACCTCCGAAAAAACCGTCCGCACCGCAAATGCGATAGCGCCGCGGACAGGGATGTGGTAAAATAGGCGCGAGGTGATATGTATGCGCACAAAAGCTCAGGTTCTGGAGATAGTCCGCCGATTGGAGGAGGCCTATCCCTTGGCCGAATGTACGCTTGATTATAAAAAGGATTATGAGCTGCTGTTTTCCGTGCGGCTTGCCGCGCAGTGCACCGACGCGCGCGTAAACGAGATAACGCCGGCGCTGTTTGCGCGGTTTTCTACGCTGCAAAGCTTTGCCGAGGCTAACGTTGCGGAGGTCGAGGAGTATGTCCGATCCTGCGGCTTTTACCGCGCCAAGGCTCGCGACATCGTCGGCGCGGCGCAGATGATCCTGCGCGATTTCGGCGGCCGCGTGCCGGATAATATGGACGATCTGCTCAAGCTGCCCGGAGTCGGGCGCAAAACGGCAAATCTCATTCTCGGCGACGTTTATCACGTCCCCGGCTCGACTGTTGTGGACACGCACTGCATCCGCATTTCAAACCGCCTGGGTCTGGTCGATGACCTCAAGGACCCCGTGAAGATCGAGGCCGAGCTGCGCAGGTGCCTGCCGCCGGAGAAAAGCTCCGACTTCTGCCACCGCATCGTGCTGCACGGCCGCGCCGTCTGCACCGCGCGCAGGCCCGACTGCGCAGGCTGCACCCTGCGCTCGGTGTGCCAATTTGCCGAGCAGCAAGGGTAATACATAATTATACCCAATATCCCACCCCAACGCAACTTTTTTAGAGGCGATTTGGCGCACCTACGGATACGGTTATCTCTGGTAGCCCGGTTCGGGACAATGTAATAAACCGTAGTGTTTCGCGTAACACGAGTGCGGCATAGCGTTTTGCACCACACCCAATTGCCTTCCCCTTGCGAAGCTTGAGGGGAAGGTGTCACCTTGGTGACGGATGAGGTGTTATTTAAATCATTTGCCGTCAAGGCAAACACATTTTTTAGAGGCGGTTTTTCAGTAGCGCCTTTACGCCGGTACCGATACGGTTTTTGCGGTTGCCCGACCGGGAGCAGCTGACAAAACCGGTATATGCGGAACGGATGAATCCGTTCCCTACGACTATATGTTTTTGTGCAGACCTAACTTCAGCAAACGGAACAGGCAAGCCCGTTCCCTACAAGGTGCGGTGCAAAACTCAGCATCGCACCTGTGTTACGCGAAACGTTATGGTTTCTGCCAATTTCCCGAACCGGGCTGCCAGAGATATATGTATCCGTAGGTGCGTCAATTCGCCTCTAAAAATGTGACGGGAATGTAAGAAGTGGAGGGGGAAATGTAAGCAAAATCGATGGTTTCCGGGCAAAAAGCGCGGTAGAATAAGCGTGTAAATCCGATGGAGGTAAAAACGATGAGCATTTTAACTGTTGAAAATCTCAGAAAGGTATACAGCACGCGCTTTGGGGGAAACCAGGTCGAGGCGCTTAAAAACGTAAACTTCAGCGTCGATGAGGGCGAGTACGTCGCCATAATGGGCGAGTCCGGCTCGGGCAAAACGACGCTTTTGAATCTTCTTGCGGCGCTGGACAAGCCGACCGGCGGCACGATCGTGCTCGACGGCAAGGAGCTCGGCAGGATAAAGGAGAGCGACGTTGCGACGTTCCGGCGCGACAATCTCGGCTTTGTGTTCCAGGAGTTTAACCTGCTGGACACGTTCACGATCCAGGACAACATCCTGCTGCCGCTGGTGCTTGCCGGGAAAAGCTACGACGAGATGACCTCGCGCCTGCTGCCGATAGCGAAGGACCTGGGCCTGACTCCGCTGCTGAAGAAGTATCCCTATGAGGTCTCCGGCGGCCAGAAGCAGCGCGCGGCGGTCGCGAGAGCGCTCATAACCAATCCGCGCATCATCCTCGCCGACGAGCCGACGGGCGCGCTCGACTCGAAGAGCACCGACGAGCTGCTCGGCCTGTTCGAGCAGATAAACAAAAAGGGTCAGACCATCCTCATGGTCACGCACTCTGTCAAGGCCGCGTCCCGTGCGCAGCGCATATTGTTCATAAAAGACGGCGAGGTGTTCCACCAGATCTATCGCGGCGAATGCTCCGATCAGCAGCTTTACCAGAAGATCTCGGACACCCTGACCATTCTTGCATCGGGCGGTGAAGTGAAATGAAGCTCGGTTTCTATCCCCGTCTGGCGTGGAGCGGCATCAGGAAAAACAAGCGGCTGTTCGTCCCGTATATCCTCGCCGCGGCCGGAACGGCGGCCGTGTTCTACATCATGTTCTATCTCGCGTCGGGCGACCTTTTGGACGGTATGCGCGGAGGTATGACGGCACAGTCGACGCTGTCGCTCGGCGTATTCGTCATCGTCGCGTTCGCGCTGCTGTTCCTGTTTTACTGCAACAGCTTCCTCGTGCGCCGCAGATACAAGGAATTCGGCCTTTACAGCATCCTCGGCATGAACAGGAAAAACATCTCACGCGTTCTTGCATGGGAGACCCTGCTGACTGCGCTGCTGTCGCTTATCGGCGGCATATTTATCGGAGCGCTGCTTTCAAAGCTCGCGGAAATGATATTTCTGCACATGCTCGGCGGCACGGCGGTGCTGATAATTTACTACAAGCAGCTTTCCGAGGGCTATGAGGATGCGCAGAGGTTCGAGATCATGCAGAAGGTCGGCATGACAAAGCAGGAGATCCGCCGCAGCATAAATTCGCAGCTTCTGACGGTGTTCTTCCTGCCGCTTATCTTCGCCGGACTGCACCTGGCGTTTGCCTTCCCGTTTATACGCAAGATACTGTACATGTTCTCGTTCTACAACACGAGCTTCCTCGTCTGGACGACGGTGATAAGCTTCTTCGTTTTCGCCGTGCTGTACGCGCTTGTGTATAAGAAAACCTCGAACACGTATTATAAGATAGTAAGCTGACAGGCGATATTAAGCAAATATACCGAACGCCGGTGGGGAATATCCCACCGGCATTTTGCGTTTAAGCGCCAAATTCGCTTGCTTTTTGGGCGCCAATAGGCTATTATTTAAAATGTAATTCCAAATTCGAGGCGGAAATTTGGGGTTACGGCTCGAAAAATGCAGTAATTTGTCGAATTTTGAGGATAAGTTTTGCTTATGGAATACAAAACGCTTGAAAAAATATATTATTCTTCCCCAAATGACTATGAAAAGATATATCTTGAGCGCTATAACGGCGACTATACGCACAGGCTGCACTTTGACATAGGCGGCAACAAGGCTTTTTTCATAGTCACGCCGGATATCCAGAAGAAAATGCTCGGCATCCAGCGCATGGATAAGACAGTCTCGCGACTGTGCGCACAGCTTCCGGGAAAGGCCATCGAGCAGTTTACAAAGCGCTGCCTTATCGACGAGCTTGTTCTGACGAACAGCATCGAGGGAGTCAGCAGCACTCGGCGCGAGATGTATGACGTGCTCGAGGGCATGGGCAGGGGCGAGGCGAAAAAGCGCTTCACCGGCCTTACGCAGAAATACATCATGCTCCAGCGCGGCGAGGGCATACGGCTTGAGACCTGCGAGGATATCAGAAAGATATACGATGAGCTGGTTCTGCCGGAGGTCACGGAAGAGGATCCGAAAAACGCGCCCGACGGCGTGCTTTTCAGGAAGGACTCGGTCAGCGTATGCTCCGGCACGCAAAAGGAGATCCACCGCGGCCTGTACCCCGAGCGGAAGATCATCTCGGCGATGGAGTCTGCGCTGGAATACTTAAACGACGAGAGCGAGGAGCTTCTGCTGCGCACGGCAGTGTTTCACTATTTGCTCGGCTATATCCACCCGTTTTACGACGGAAACGGCAGGCTCAACCGCTTTATCAGCAGCTGCATGATGGCCAAGGAGCTTGAGCCGGTGTCGGGCTATCGCCTGTCGTACACGATAAAGGAAAATCTCGGAGACTACAACAATGCGTTTAAGGTCTGCAACCGGCCGCAGAACAAGGGCGATCTTACGCCGTTTGTCGAGATGTTCATATCGGTCATAGAAAAATCGATGTCCGCGCTGCGCGACGCGCTCGAAAAGCGCTCGGCGCTTTTGACGCATTATTCGCTGAATATCGGGTCGCTGCCCGATGCCGACAGCGAGATCATATACGAGCTTTACAGCGTGCTTATTCAGGCGCGGCTGTTTTCCGAAAACGGCGTTTCAATGGGCGAGCTGTGCGCACACTTGAACAGGAGCGGCGAGACCGTGCGCAAAAAGCTTGCCGTTGTGAAAAACTCCGGGCTATTGATAACCAAAACCGTCAAGCGCGAAAAATTCTACGGCATCGACCTTGAGCTTATAGATAATTTCATTGCGTACAACGCGCGGCAAGCGCATGAGTGAGGCAAAAGCAATGCCCCGGCTTCGGATGAAGCCGGGGCGTTTTGCGCATTCAGTTCAGTTTTGCGCGTCTTTTTCGCTTTTGGGCATAAGCCTGCCGAGCCAGAGCACGAGCGCGCCGATGACAACGGCGAGAATGCACTGGACAGGGCTGAACGCGGCCTTTATCGCCGCAATGCCGAGAAGCCAGAGTATTAAAAGCACCGCGCCTGCCGCAAGGCACACGGCGCCGATGACGAACACTATTTTTCCCTTGTTTTCTTTTATCTTTTCCGGCATGATGCTGCCTCCTTGTCGATTGTACAGCAGAGTATACCACATTTTTCGCGGCGCTTCAACATCCGCTTGCGCCGCTGCCTGTGCGCGGCTATAATATATCCGACATATCTGACAAAAGGAGACGTTTAAATGTATAATTTCGACGAGATAATAGACAGACGCGGCACGAACGCCCTGTTCGTCGGAAACGCCGAGGGATATATTCGCCTGAATCTCGCCATGCCGCGCTCGATCATAAAGACCGGGCTTGAGCGCATGCGCGACTCGATAAGGGCGCACAGGGGGTAAAATGCAGGCAGCTTCATGGTGCAGGGCGAATGCGATGCTGCTGATCTCGCTGTTGCTTGCCGCGGTCACGGCGTTTTTCGTGCCGCCGGATGCGCAGTATCTGGGGTACTACGATCTGAAAACGCTCGCGTGCCTGTTCAGCGTGCTGGCCGTCGTCGCCGCCCTGCGTGACCTCAATATTTTCGCTGCGCTGTCGCAGCGGCTCGTGCGCACCTTCGGCACGGTGCGCAGCGTTGCGGCGATGCTTATAATAATCACCATGCTCGGTTCAATGCTGCTTACCAACGACACGGCACTGCTTACCTTCCTGCCGCTGAGCTGGTTCGTCATGCACTCGACAGGGCAGGATAAGCACATTCCGCTGCTGTTTGTTCTGCAAAACTGTGCGGCGAACCTCTGCGGCATGCTCACGCCCTTCGGAAATCCGCAGAATCTCTATCTCTTCAGCTATTACAATATCCCGACGAGCGAGTTTCTGTCGATCATGCTGCCGCCCTTTGCGATGTCAACGGTGCTTATACTGCTCTGCTGCTTTGCGTTTCCTCGCACGCGGCTTAGCGTGCCGGACGCCGCCGTCAGCGTAAACGGACGCCGCGCCGCAGTCTATGGGCTGCTGTTTGCCCTCGCCGTTGCGATGGTGCTGCGCGCCGTGCCCTACGCCGTGGGGCTTGTCGTCATTGCGGCGGCGCTGCTCGCGCTCGATCGCCATGCGCTTAAAACGGTGGACTGGGGGCTGCTTGCGACCTTTGCCGCGTTCTTCACCTTTTCCGGCAATCTTTCGCGCATGGAGGCTGTCCACGCGCTGTTTGCACGGCTGCTTTCGCACGGAGCGATGCTCGTATCCGCGCTGACCAGCCAGGTGATAAGCAATGTTCCGGCGGCGATACTCCTCAGCCGCTTCACCGACGACTATCGAGGCCTGCTCGTCGGCGTGAACATCGGCGGAGCGGGCACGCTCGTCGCGTCCCTCGCAAGCCTCATCACATTCCGCGAATACACCCGCCATGCGCCCGGGAACTCCGGCCGCTTCCTCGCCCTGTTCTCCGCCGTCAGCTTCGCCTTCCTCGCCGTTCTTTTAATAGCGAATTGAGGCAGCTACGGATACATATATTGCAGTGGCCCGGTTCGAGACATTTGAATAAACCGCGACTGCTACGCAACCCGGTAGTGCGCTGCTGAATTTTAGGATGCACCCCATTGGCTCACCTTTCAAGGGGAACAGGCGGCTTTGCCGCCGAGGGGTTGAATTAAAGCCTATTAACTATCAGCCATTAGCTCTCGGCTGCGGCGAAGCCGCACGGTTTCGTCGGCAGTCCCGAACCGGGCTACCGGAAATAACCGTATCCGTAGGTGCAGTAAAGCGCCTCTAAAATAATTTGGAATAATTAACGCGCTGTTCATATATTGTTCACAATTTAACCGGTGAGTTGTGTATAATATGTAAACAGGAGAGTGTAACATATTCGGCGGTTTGGCCAAGTTTTTTAAATATCATTTGGCCAGACCGCTTTTTTTAGGCAAATTTACTAAGAAGAAAGTTAAATATTTTTCAAAAACTTTGTCATTTCTTCTTTACTATTTTGACATTGTGTGTTACACTGACAAAAGTCAAACAAAATTGGGAGATTTGTATTAGCTTTTAACTTTTC
>ULQL01063904.1_pt1 | contig 76538 bp, 55 predicted proteins | sample 1954411 | NCBI WGS metagenome assembly ULQL01 (sample SAMEA4835654, study PRJEB28245) | human gut metagenome | biome: gut microbiome; material: fecal sample | place: Denmark | collected 2008 | reverse complement strand
CTGTGAAGAAATGAGGATTCATTTCTTCACAGCTCCTTTTCTTTAGGGGGATTTCCTCGTGCCCTTGTGCCGAAGCGTACTGCCAACACGCCTGAACTGTGGTACAATAGTCCCCATCGAGGTGATACATATGATCAAAAATAAAAAATTCATTCATCAGCTGCTGTGGCTCTTGGCGGGAATTCTTCCCTGGGGCTTCGGGGGATTTCTGGTACACACTGCTGAGTCCATGGCAGTGGGGACACTCGCTTACTGGGGAATGGGGCTTCTGGTGCCGTTTCTTTTTTTCCTCTTCCAGCGGAAAGGCTATGGCAGTGAGTGGGGAGCATTACGAGCGGCAGTACATTTGCCGCTCTGGATCTCTTTCATCATCCTGCAGATGGTCATTTTCTGGAGCTATCTGCCGATGGCAGACAAGGCCTTCATGGAAAGTCCGATACCGATCTCAATCGCGTTCTTTATCGTGCTGACGCTTTTTGCCGGGGCGGCGATCATGCTGGACTACGTGCTTCCTGCTCTCTATGAGAAACTTGCGGAGAAGGGGGCTTGCCGGAAGGTCTGGCTGGGCGCGGCTTATTTCAGCGGGCTTATTCCCGGCTTTGCGATTCTCTCCTTTCTGGGACTCTACTATGCGAATGGTATGCGCCTTGATCCTTTCACAGCGAGCTTCTTCCTGCTGGAGGTTTTCAGCTTTGTCTTCTACGGGAAAATCATCCTCGGCATGATGACATTCGGGATCTATCTCTTTCTGGCACTTTCCGGGACGAAGGGGCGGCGCATCACGGTGTGCGCTTTCAGCGGGATATTCTGGCTGATGCTCCTCTATATCCCGATGGTGATCTCCCTCCATCTTCCGCAGGCAAGCTGGCAGGTCTATATGGATCCGTCCTACCTTCCCATGATCCCCTTCGTTTCAGACCTTTGGCTGACAGGGATCGCGATCTGGGGCGGGAAAAAAGTCACGGAGTGGATATTTAGATAATGGAGTCAGCCCATGGGGTGGAGCGCCCATGGATTGCAGATGAAAGTTTTGCTCGAATGAGAAATTAGAAATGAGAAATTAGAAATGGTGGTGCGGCGCAAAAATAGTGAAGCGCCGCAGAATTTTGATAGCGCTTCGCGTCGTCGTCATCGGAAGCGCAGCCGAGTGTCTTCCTTACAGAACGGTCAGTATGCTAATTGCGCTACTTCAATCACCTCTTGTTCCTAATCCCTAGCTACTCATCCCTGCTTTCAAACTTCAAAATTACGGTGGCGGCATTGCCCTCAGTATATGGGTGGTGCCCGAAGGTGGTATGTAATCACCTTTCGGGCACCGCTCCCTTTTTTTGAACCTATAGAACCTGTTGAACCTATTTCATCCGCAATCAAAGGGCAAAACGTCTCAGGGGCTCGTTTTGCACCTTCACCGTGAAATTCTAATTTTTCTCCATTGGACAGGTATGATAAAATGTAACTGTATTAGTGGCTTTTTCATTTCCGACTGGAGCCTGCGCCTTTGCGCCGGCGAGTAACGAGGAAGGAGTGTTGAACTTGTCTGATATCAGACGTTTGTATGTACGAAAGAAGGCTGGTTTCCGCCAGGGCGAAGAGAGCCTGACGGCTGAGCTGAAAGAGGTGCTTGGAGACCGCATCGAAGGCTGTGGGATCTATCATCGCTACGATGTCGACGGACTTTCCGGAGAAGACTATGAGAAAGCGGTCTCGACCGTATTCTCTGAACCGCCGGTCGACAGTGTAGAGACAGAACTGCCCAAGGGCGATCTCGTCATCGGCGTCGAATTCTTGCCGGGGCAGTATGACCAGAGAGCGGACTCGGCAGAGCAGTGTCTCGCCATTGTCACCGGAAAAGATGGCGCGCGTGTGCGTTGTGCGCTGGTCTACACCTTTGATGGCCATTTCGCAGAAGGCGACCGCGAGAAGATCCTGAAATTCCTTGTGAATCCGGTGGAGTCCCGTGAAGCAAGTCTCGCTCCTGCGGAAACGCTGGATCTTCCCATCGAAGACCCGAAGGCAGTACCCGTTGTCAAGGGCGTCTGCGAGCTTGATGATGCAGGGATCGATGCCCTGATCGCCGATATGGGCCTTGCCATGAGCCATGATGACATGGCGATGATCCGTGACTATTTCCGTGATGAAGAGAAGCGAGATCCGACCGTGACAGAGATCCGTGTGCTCGATACCTACTGGTCCGACCACTGCCGTCACACCACTTTCTCCACCAAGCTCTCCTCTGTTGAAGTCGAAGACGGCACTTTTACCGCTCCGATCTCCAAGGCGCTCAAAGACTACGAAGAGACGCGTATCCGTATCTATGGCAAGGACACGAAGCGCCCTGTGACGCTGATGGATATGGCAACAGCGGCTGTCAAGGCTCTCCGCAAGGAAGGAAAGCTGGAAAATCTGGATCAGTCGGAAGAGATCAATGCCTGCACCATCAAGGTGAAGATCGACACCATCGACGGCGAGGAAGACTGGCTGCTCCTTTTCAAAAATGAAACACACAACCATCCGACCGAGATCGAGCCATTCGGCGGGGCAGCGACCTGCCTGGGCGGATGTATCCGAGACCCTCTCTCCGGACGCTCCTATGTGTATCAGGCGATGCGCGTGACAGGCGCCGCAGACCCGCGCATGCCGCTTTCCGAAACGCTTGCAGGCAAGCTCCCGCAGAGAAAGATCGTCGTCGAAGCGGCCAAAGGCTACTCCTCCTACGGCAATCAGATCGGTCTTGCCACCGGTGAGGTCAAGGAATATTATCATCCGGGATTCATGGCGAAGCGTATGGAGATCGGCGCCGTCGTCGCAGCGGCTCCGGAAGACCATGTCATCCGTCTTTCTCCGACACCCGGCGACGTCGTCATCCTGGTCGGCGGGCGCACGGGCCGTGACGGCATGGGCGGTGCGACAGGCTCTTCGAAGGAGCTGAATACCGAGTCCATCGAGACTTGCGGCGCAGAAGTCCAGAAGGGCAATCCGATCACGGAAAGAAAGATCCAGTGCCTCTTCCGTCGTGGAGAAGTCACACGCCTCATCAAACGCTGCAATGACTTCGGCGCAGGCGGTGTCTCTGTCGCTGTCGGTGAACTGACAGACGGCCTTGACATCGATCTTGATCAGGTACCGAAGAAATATGAAGGCCTTGATGGGACCGAGCTGGCGATTTCCGAATCGCAGGAGCGTATGGCGGTCGTGGTTAGAAAAGAAGATGCAGACCAGTTCATCCGCTATGCCGCAGAAGAAAACCTCGAAGCCACCATCGTGGCCGATGTGACCGATACCCGCCGCCTCGTCATGAAGTGGAGAGGGGATACCATCGTCGATATTTCGAGAGATTTCCTCGACACGAATGGGGCGCAGCAGGTGAAGGAAGCCTACATCGCAAAGCCGGATGAAGCTGGCTATTTCCATAAAGAAGAGATCCATGATATCAAAAAGACCTGGCTTTCTGCCATGGCAGATCTCAATAACTGCTCGGAGCAGGGACTCTCCGAACGCTTCGACTCCACCATCGGTGCCGGTACCGTACTCATGCCATTCGGCGGCAAGTACCAGAAGACCCCGACCGACGGCATGGTAGCGAAATTCCCGGTCCGCAAAGGAGAGACTGACAGCGCCAGCTTCATGGCACATGGCTTCGATCCGTATCTGGCATCCTGGAGCCCGTTCCATGGTGCAGCCTATGCCGTACTCCTCTCCGTGGCCCGCCTCGTGGCGATGGGGGCTGACTGGAGAAAAGCCTACCTGACGCTGCAGGAATACTTCGAAAAGCTCACTGACAAGACCAGCTGGGGCAAACCGGCGGCCGCGCTCCTCGGCGCTTTCCATATGCAGGAAAGCCTCGGCCTTGGTGCGATCGGCGGCAAGGACTCCATGAGCGGTACCTTCAATGATATCCACGTCCCGCCGACGCTCGTTTCCTTCGCAATCGCTCCGGGGAAAGCCTCCGAAGCTGTCAGCCAAGAACTCAAGAAGGAAGGCGATGTCCTCGTCCTCTTCGGCCAGCCGAAGGACGAAGCCGGCATGCCGCTTCTTGATGTATTCAAAGCGCATGCGGATTTCCTCTATCAGGAAGTGAAGGCCGGACACATCGCAGCGATGAAAGCGGTCGAACACGGCGGCGTCGCAGTGACCGCAGCCAAGATGGCCTTTGGCAACAAGCTCGGCGTCACCTTTGGTGAAAATCTGCCGCTCTTCAAATACTTCAGCAATTTCTATGGTGCGATCCTTGTAGAAACTACGCCAGAACTGGCAGAGGAATTTGCCAAACAGCCGCACACGAAGATCCTCGGTACCATCGGCGGGGACAGCATGAAACTCTGCGGGGAAGAGATCGCCCTCGAAGAGCTCCTGCGCTCCTATGAAGGCACGCTCGATCCGATCTTCCCGCGCCGCGCAGCAGACATCCAGAAAGAAGCGCCGATCCTTCCGGAAACGAAAGCGATCCCGCAGTTCTATGTCCATACGAATCTTTCGCGTCCGCGCGTCTTCATCCCGACCATGCCGGGCAACAACTGTGAAGTCGACTGCGCGAGAGCCTTTGAACGTGCCGGTGCGGTCAGCGATATCTTCATCTTCAGAAATCGCGATGCAGCCGAACTCAAGGACTCCGTCGATGAAATGGCAGAACGCATCCGCCATGCGCAGATCGTCATGTTCCCGGGCGGCTTTTCTGCGGGCGATGAACCGGACGGCAGCGGCAAATTTATCGCCGCTGTATTCAGAAATCAGAAACTCATGGAGGCCATGGACCAGCTCCTTCATGTCAGAGACGGACTTGCCATGGGCATCTGCAACGGTTTCCAGGCTCTGATCAAGCTCGGCCTCGTACCGTATGGCGAATTCAAGCCGCTTACCGATGACGCACCGACGCTCACCTTCAATACGCTCGGCCGTCATATCTCCCGCTTCGTCACGACCAAGGTCGTATCGATCAAGTCCCCGTGGCTTGCCCTCTGCCAGCCCGGTGACCTCCACTCCATTGCCATCAGCCACGGCGAAGGACGCTTCATCGCTTCCGATGAACAGATCCGGGCACTCGCAGCTAATGGCCAGATCGCGACACAGTACGTGGGGCCAGATGGCGAGCCGACCTACGACAGCCGCTACAATCCGAACGGCTCCTCCTGGGCGGTCGAAGGCATCACCAGTCCTGACGGACGCGTCCTCGGTAAGATGGGTCATACCGAACGCCGCGGACAGAATGTCGCAAAGAACATCGCCGGTGATACCTACCAGCCTCTCTTCGAAGCCGGTGTGAAGTACTTCAAGGGCTAATGGTCCATGCATAGAAAAAACGCTCTCGTGAATGCGGGAGCGTTTTTGTTTAGGGTTCAAGGTTCAAGATTCAGGGTGAGCCCCGAAGTTTGAAAGCAGGGATGAGGGATTGGGGATTAGAAATCGCAATGACTTGTGAGTAAGAGACGAGGAGACTAGGAGACATCAGACTCCCATATCGTCATTTCGAGCGCAAGCGAGAAATCTTTGTCATTCGCGGTCAGGTGGGCCATGTTTGGAAAGTTCAAAACGGGAAACCTGCTGGCCGGGAGACCTTCGGGCATCGACATTATTTCTACTTCGCGGCGCTTAGATCCTTCGACTTAGTTCTCCTGTTTCAGATAAGCCATTTTTTAGGAAACACTGATTCTGCGATTGAATCAGCGTTTCCTTAACATACGACGTTTTTCTCCGCTCAGGATGACGAAACGCGCCGCACCACCATTTCTCATTTCTCATTCAATGGAGGCTTTCAAACGTCATCAAGGGGCGAGCCGCTCCATGGGCTAACCCCGAACCCTGAACCTTAAAAATTTTCCTCCTAAAAACTATTTGACACACACGTAAAAAAACTATATAATACTCCTTGTGAGATTTGTCCGGAAACCACTAGCCCCGGAGGAAGGATGACATCTTGCGGTTCTGTTTTTTATTCAGAAGGAGTCATTACTAATGAAAACAACATTCATGGCCAATGCGGGCAACATCACTCGCAAATGGTATATCGTTGATGCTGCAGGACTGACTGTTGGCCGTCTGGCTGCCAGCGTTGCCAAAGTTCTGACCGGCAAGAATAAACCTACCTACACACCGCATGTTGACACTGGTGACAACGTCATCATCATCAACGCAGATAAAGTCGTTTTCTCCGGCAAAAAAGAACTGAAGAAAGTTTACTTCCACTACACCGGATATATCGGCGGCGACAGATACCAGAAGGCTGGCGACGCTCTTCGTGAAAAACCGGTATGGGTCGTAGAACATGCTATCCGCGGCATGCTTCCGAAGAACAAGCTCGGCGCTCAGATGTACCGCAAGCTCCACGTATACGCAGGCGCTGAACATCCGCATGCAGCACAGCAGCCTGAAGAACTGAAATTTGATATCCGTTAACCAGAAGGGAAGGAAATAAGAAATGGCAGAAGCTACATACTACGGCACTGGCCGCAGAAAAACATCCGTTGCCAGAGTCCGTCTGGTACCGGGACAGGGTAACATCACAATCAATGGCCGTGATCTGAAGGATTACTTCGATCTCGCAACTCTCGAACTGATCATTAAACAGCCGCTCGAACTGACCGGCACCACCACCGCATATGACGTCATCGCTAACGTAAAAGGCGGCGGACGTACAGGCCAGGCTGGCGCTATCCGTCATGGCATCAGCCGTGCTCTCCTCGATGTCGATGGAGACTACAGAAAAGTTCTGAAAGTCGCAGGTCTCCTGACCCGTGATCCAAGAATGAAAGAACGTAAGAAATACGGTCTCAAGAAAGCAAGAAAAGCAAGCCAGTTCTCCAAACGTTAATCATTGGACGAATGCCGAAAACGCTCATGGATTTCCATGGGCGTTTTTTGATGCATGAGAAGCAGAAACGAAGGGGACGAGCAGCATATGATAAAAGCGTATCATCCCGCCTTCCCCGCGAAGCCTCTTCTTTTTTATAAGCTGTTTCCCGTCCCAGATCCACCAACCAAGTGCATTTCCCTACTATTTCCTTCCTCTATGAAGTATAATAAGGAAGACCGATTCACCAAGGAGGATTTATGACTGCAAACGATATTCATGACGCGATAGAGACATTTGCTCGCTACGGTGTGCCGCGGGAGCGGATTTTTAATGAAGTCATGCGTGCGCGCTATCTGGACTATGTACTTTTCCTGAATCCGGAGAATGTCCAGTACGGGATCTCCATCGATGACCTGTACGAGAATATGAAGCGCACGGCAGACAAGCTGGGCATGTATGAGGGCGATGCAGATACCTATGCGCGCGTTTATACACTTGCGCTCCGTGTGGAGCCGCTGGTCTTTGCGCCGGAAATGCCGACGGCGCCTGCCAAAGTGCATGCGCTGCTCGCAGAAGCAGTAAAGAAGGCAGAGGCCGCGGGAAATACGGTGCTTTTCACCGGCGCAGAAGAATATCTGCCTTACCTTGCCGGAATTTTCCAGGATCTCGGGGGAAAACGTATCGCCGTTGCGGTGAAGGACGCCATCTGGAAGGAGCGTCTCCACTACGTCTTCCCACGCGGCCGCGCGATGCTCGAGAGCGAACTCGCGGAAGATACCGAACACTACGATTACATTTTTGATTTTGAAACAGAGGGCATCGCAGCAGTCGCTGATATGAGACATCGCCTCGCCGAGAAAGGCGTGATGGACGTTATCATTCCTTCGGCGCTGCTGACGAAAGAGGGGGATGCTGCGCTTGCTGCCAGAAGAAGCTTGGCGGCCGAGAAGAAACTGACGGCTTTCTATGATACGGAAATCGGCGGGAACGAGTACGCCTACCTGCGCTTTGCCGGAGAAGCAGTCAAGACCGTGTCTTTCGGGCTGTCGGATTTCGCAGACGGCGCCTTTCGAGGCGTAGACCAGCTCTCGCTTCCGTCGGACACCTTCATCGAAGCCGATGACTGGAACTATGATCTTTACGCTTTCAATGGTTCGCCGAGCGTGCAGATGCTCCTTTCTCAAAATATCGTTTCACCGGATTTCACGCTGGGAGACGTCTTCTGTGATGTACCGATGGAAGAAATTGAAACCGATCTGCCGCAGATTTCCCGGGAAGCGGTGACGGACTCGGGGGTGCGGATGGATCTTGCGTCGCATGTACCCCAGAAAACGCCGGTGGTTCTTCGCGTCCTTGCAGCAGGCGACCTCGTTCTGACCACGCTTGAAGGGCATCTTCGCACCGCTGTCGTAAATGAGCCTTGCGCTGCATCTGACGAAGGCATCCTGGCCTTCCGCCCAGTGGATGCCTATACCGGCGAATACGTGAAACTCTATTTCGATGGGAAACTGGGCGAACTTTTTCTCGCAACAATGAAAGCAGGGAAGCATTGGTATCTCACGACATCCCGACTCCTCCGTTTGCCCATTCCGCCGGCAGGAAAGGAAACCATGGAAGCCCTCACCAGACTTTGCGATGAACGTACCAAAGCCCTCGCTGCTGCGGAAGCCGCATGGAGAGAAGCCAAAGAAGAGAGTGTCAGAAGGATGGTCGGGAAATAGGTTCGGAAGGGGCAGCGGGCTTCTCATCTTTGGGGAATGCTGTATTCCTGTCAATCAAAAACTTCGCGGCGCTTCCATATTTTTATGCGCCTTTGAAAGCAGGGATGAGTGGCTAGGGATTAGGAACAAGTGGTGATTGAAGCAGCGCAATTAGCATACTGACCGTTCTGCAAGGAAGAGTGAGGGCTGCGCTCGAGATGACGACGGCGCGAAGCGCTATCAAAATTCTGCGGCGCTTCATTATTTTTGCGCCGCACCACCATTTCTAATTTCTGATTTCTCATTCGAGCAGAGCTTTCATCCGCAATCAAAGGGTGCCTCGCCCCGCGGACTAACCCTGAACCCTGAACCCTATCTACCAAGAGGAGATTCAAAATGATGGAAACGAAAAAAATCGTACTGGCTACGCACAATCAAGGAAAGATCAGAGAATTTCAGAAAGCCTTTGCAGAGATCGGATGGCAAGCTGTGCCGATCGCAGACATTGCGGAGGTAGAAGACCCGGAAGAGACGGGGACGACCTTCGAAGAAAACGCGCTGCAGAAGGCCCGCTGCTATGCGAAGGCGGTGGATCTTCCCGTGCTCTCCGATGACTCGGGCATCATTGCCTGTGCGCTCGGAGACAGGCCTGGGGTATACTCGGCGCGCTATGCCGGACATCATGGCGACGATGAAGCCAATAACCAGAAGCTCATCCGAGACCTCGCCCCTTACACGGGGGATGACCGCAAGGGCTACTATGCCTGCGTGGTCGCACTTGTCTGGCCGGATGGCAGATCCCTTACGGGAAAAGGGACGTGCGATGGGATCATCCGTGATTTCTATCAGGGGGAAGGCGGCTTCGGCTATGATCCGCTCTTCTATCTGCCGGAATTTGGAAAAACCATGGCAGAGCTTTCGATGGAAGAGAAGAACCAGATCAGCCATCGAGGAAGAGCTCTCCGGGACTTACTGTCGAAAATAGGGAAATAGGGTTCAGGGCACGCCCCTCGGGGCGTCCTTTGATTGTTTGCAAAAGAGGGGGAGCAGGTTCTATAGGTTCAGAGGGTTCAGCGGGGGTGGTGCGGCGCGTAAAAATATAGAAGCGCCGCGGAGGTTTGAAACTATCGGTTTACTCGTATCGCAAACCTAATTCCTAGCTACCAGTCACTAGTCACTTTGCGCCACTAATCCCCAATCCCTAATCCCTAGCTACTCATCTGTGCTTGCCATGTGAACCATTGACTTTTATTTCCCAAAACTCATACATAATGTATCTACCTATACAGAAATAGTATACTCGATTTTAAGCAGTTTCATTCAATAAGGCTCTATGTTATAATGGAAAAAGTTCCAATCCATAGAGGAAAAGAACGGGGGTGGCAGTTTACTTCATGAAACGGGGTAAGCTCAAGCTGCTGGGTTTCAACAATTTGACCAAGACACTCAGCTTCAACATGTACGACATCTGCTATGCCAGTACAGAAACAGAAAGAAAAAAATACATCGCTTACATTGACGAGGTCTACAGCGCCGAGCGCCTGACCCAGATCCTCGTGAAGGTCGCTGAGATGATCGGAGCCCATGTGCTGAACATCGCTTCACAGGACTATGACCCGCAGGGCGCATCCGTCACGATGCTGATCGCAGAGGAAGAAGTCGAGAAGCAGGATGTGGTGTGCCATCTGGACAAGAGCCATATCACTGTCCATACGTATCCGGAAATGCATCCGCAGGATGGCATCTGTACCTTCCGTGCAGACATCGATGTATCGACCTGCGGGAAGATCTCGCCCCTGAATGCGCTGAATTTTCTTCTCCAGTCCTTCGATGCAGATATCGTCATCACCGACTACCGCGTGCGCGGTTTTACGCGTGACGTGCAGGGCAAGAAGATCTTCATCGACCACCGTATCAATTCCATCCAGAACTACATGGCACCGAAGCTGCGCTATAAGTACGACATGGTGGACGTCAATGTATATCAGGAAAATATTTTCCACACGAAGATGCTGATCCATGATTTCAATCTGGATAACTACCTCTTCGATATGAAAGAGGCAGAGCTGGATCGCAAGGAAGGGAAACGCATCCGCCGCCTGCTGAAGCAGGAAATGTATGAGATCTTCAATGGCAGAAATCTTCCTGCCATCAAAGATTAAATATAAAGCGGCTCCATTCGAAGTCGCCGACGCATAAAGTATCAGTCTTTTTTTTAGGAGGAAACAATGGATACTGCAAAACTCAAAGAAGAAGCACTCGCACTCAGAAGAGAAAAACATCAGATGATCAAGACCGACTTGAATGCTGCTGTCGAAAGCAATCACGACCTCGCGATCGTATACACCCCGGGTGTATCCGCTCCGTGCCTCGCGATCAAAGACGATGAAGACCTGTCCCTGGAACTGACCTGGAGAGGCAATGTCGTAGCCGTCATTTCCGATGGCACCCGTGTCCTCGGCATGGGCGATATCGGCGCAGCTGCTGCTATGCCGGTCATGGAAGGCAAATCCGCACTGTACAAGAGATTCGGACAGATCGATGCGATCCCGATCACTCTGGACACCAAGGATCCGCAGGAATTCATCCACACCGTCAAACTGCTGGAAAAGAACTTCGCCGGCATCAACCTCGAAGATATCTCTTCCCCGAAATGCTATGACATCGAAGACGAACTGAAAAAGATCATGAACATCCCGGTCTTCCACGATGACCAGCACGGCACTGCGATCGCTGCTCTGGCAGCACTCCTCGGTGCTCTCGAAGTCGTCGGCAAAAAGATCGAAGACGTGAAGGTCGTCATGAATGGCGCTGGCGCTGCCGGCACCGCGATCGCCCGTCTGCTCCTCGAAGACGGCGTAAAACCGGAAAACATGACCATCCTGAACTCCAAAGGCATCCTCTTTGACAATGGAAAGAGAGACCGCGTACAGCAGGAACTCATCGCCAAAGTCAATCCGGAAAACAAACAGGGCACATTCGATGACGCTGTCAAAGGCGCTGATGTCCTCATCGGCTGCTCTGCACCGGGCGTATTCAACGTAGAAGCCATCAAGACCATGAACGACAAGAGCATTGTCTTCGCTATGGCAAACCCGGTACCGGAAATCATGTACGAAGAAGCCAAAGAAAAAGGCGTTTACATCTATGGCTCCGGTAGAAGCGATATGCCGAACCAGGTCAACAACTCCTCTGTATTCCCAGGCCTCTTCCGCGGCGCTCTCGATGTACGTGCCCGTCAGATCAATGAGGAAATGAAACTCGCTGCTGCTCATGCTCTCGCAGACCTCGCTATCCATAGCGGCAAACTCGACCCGGATCATGTCGTCGTCGACGTATTTGATCCGCAGGTTCCGTTCGCTGTAGCGAAAGCCGTTGCCAAAGCAGCCATCGCTTCCGGCGTAGCAAGAGCTACCGAGCTCCCGGAAAAATACAGAGACTAATTGAGTTCTCGCACATAGAAAAAGCAGGAAATGAGACGTTCTCATTTCCTGCTTTTTGTTTTGGATGATTAGTGACTGGTAGCTAGGGATTAGTGGCTAGGGATTAGGTTTGCTATACGAGAAAACCGCTAGTTTCAAACCTCCGCGGCGCTTCCATAATTTTATGCGCCGCACCACCATTTCGCATTTCTTATTTCTAATTTCTCATTCAAGTGGGGCTTTCCATCGTAATCAAGGGGCGGCACGCCCTTGGGCTAACCCTGAACCCTGCCCCGAACCATTTTACTTCAGCCCCAATTCATCCTTATGTGCGGTCATGCCATCGATGCAAGCCTGCATGACCTCGCCCGCTTCCATGCCGAGCATGGCAAAGCCCTGCTTGATCACATCGCGGTTGCAGCCAGCTGCAAATTTCTTGTCCTTGAATTTCTTCTTGAGCCCTTTGAGCTCCATGCCGCTGATGCCTTCGGGACGCATGAGTGCATACGCCATGACGACACCCGTCAGCTCATCGACCGTGAAAAGACTCTTCTCGATATCCGTTGTCGGCTCTACTTCATTGCTGCAGAGACCCCAGCCGTGGGAGATGATGATCTGGATGTCTTTTTCGTCCACCCCTTCCGGTTCCAAAAATTCGCGGACGTGATGGCAGTGTTCATGCGGGAAGGCTTCGTAGTCGACGTCGTGCAGATAGCCGATGGCTTCCCAGTGATCTTTGTCACCGCCGAAGATGCTCGCCATCGCGCCCATGGCAGCGCTGACAGCCGCCGCGTGGGTGAAAAGATGGTCTTCCGTGGTGTGCTTCTTCAGGATCTCTTTGGCTTTCGCAAGGGTAAGTGTGGACATAGTAGGATCTCCTTTTTAATCAGGGACTAGTGACTTGTGACTGGTAGCTGGGGATGAGGCAGGAAGCCCGAGACACGCCCTCCTTCCTTTGGAGGGAGGTGCCCCGAAGGGGCGGAGGTTGGCCGAGCAAAAACATTTTTAAAATATATCTCGATGGTAGAACATATGGAATGAATTGTCAATGAGAAAGGGAGAAATTGTGATACAATGAGAGAAAGAAAGGTTCAGGGTTAGCCCTTGGGGCGGCTCTACCCTTGATTAAGTTTGAAAGCATCGATTGAATGAGAAATGAGAAATGAGAAATGGTGGTGCGGCGAATAAAAGTATGGAAGCGCTGCGAAGTACAAATAGTGGCGATGCCCGAAAGTGGTACTTCAGTCACCAGTCCCTAGTCACTTTGATTCTATTCCACGAAAGGAGCCATCATCATGACCGACATCGAGAAACTGAGAGCTATGATCGCATCCCATCACCGCATCGTCTTTTTCGGCGGAGCAGGGGTCTCCACGGAGTCGAACATCCCTGATTTTCGCGGAGCGAATGGCCTTTACCGGCAGAAAACGGACCTCCCATGGACGCCGGAGGAAATGCTTTCCCACCATTTCTATGAGGAGCATCCCGTGGAATTTTTCACCATGTATAAGAAGTTCGCAGAAGCCATGCTAAAGGCCTCTCCGAACCGCGCACACTTTGCGCTGGCAAAGCTCGAGCAAGAGGGCAGGCTCTCTGCCGTCGTCACGCAGAACATCGATGGTCTCCATCAACGCGCGGGGAGCCGGAATGTCATCGAAGTCCACGGCACCATCCTGACGAATACCTGCGAGAAATGCTTTGCGACATATGATGCAAAGACACTCCTTACTCTGGCATCGCCCATGCCGCACTGTCCCAGTTGCGGCGGCGTGATCAAGCCGGACGTCGTACTCTATGAAGAAGCGCTCGATACGAATGATATCGATGAGGCGATCGATGAGATCTCCAAGGCCGATATGCTCATCATCGGCGGTACGAGCCTCGTCGTTTATCCGGCGGCAGGCTTCGTCACCTATTTCCGCGGCGATGCTCTCGTCGTCATCAATCAGGACGCGACAGCGCAGGACGCCTGCGCCGACCTCGTCTTCCATGAAAGCGTGGGGAGGGTACTGGAAATGGCCGTGGAGGGAGATTAGGAGTTTCGCGTGACTGGTGACTTGAATACCACTTTCGGGCATCGCCCCATATATACTTGCGGCGAAGGCTCTCCACAAGTTTGAAAGCAGGGATGGGTAGCTAGGGATTGGGGATTAGGGATTAGGATTGGCTAGTGACTAGTGATTAGGATTCTCCGGCATCGTCATCCCGAGCGTAGCCGAGGGATCTCTACCGCCCTGCGGGAATCAGCGTGTATGCGCCGAAGGAAAACGATGTCTTGAATTTCTCATTCCTCATTCCTAATTCGAGCAAAGATTTCACTTACAATCAAGGGGCAGTACTAACCCTGAACCTTGAACCCCGAACCCTCAATCTCATTAAGTGTATACTCCAACGCATAGACTTTCTTTTATTTGTTTCAAATGATATAATACAGGTATACGCGAGAAATGATGAAGCATTTTTCGTACACTCTATTTCCTTATAGAAAGGACAAAGAACATGGAATATCGTATCGAACATGACACCTTAGGCGAAGTAAAAGTTCCGGCGGATCATATGTGGGGCGCGCAGACCCAGCGCTCTTCTGAAAACTTCAAGATCGGAGCACGCATGCCGGAAGAGATCATTCATGCGTTTGCCGTGCTGAAGAAATGCACCGCCCTTGCGAACCTCGCAGAAGGCAAGCTTTCGGAAGAAAAAGCGAAAGTCATCGCAGAGGCCTGCGACGAGATCCTCGCCGGCAAGTGGAACGGCGAATTCCCGCTCGTCGTGTATCAGACAGGCTCCGGCACGCAGAGCAATATGAACATGAATGAAGTCGTCGCGCACATCGCGAATGCGAAGCTCGAAGCTGTCGGCAGCGAGACACGCATCCACCCGAATGATGACGTCAACATGTCTCAGTCTTCGAACGATACCTTCCCGACCGCTATGCACGTTGCGGCCGTTTCTGTCCTGCACCGCTGCCTCTACCAGCCGCTCGCTGAACTGATCGCGACCTTCCACAAGAAGAGCGAAGAATACATGCACGTCGTCAAGATCGGCCGCACCCATGTACAGGACGCCGTACCGCTCACCTTCGGACAGGAAGTCTCCGGATGGACGACCATGCTCGAAAAGTGCCAGCATATGATCGAAGCATCGGAAAAATATCTTCTTGGGCTTGCCATCGGCGGCACCGCTGTCGGTACCGGCCTCAATGCACCGAAAGACTTCGGCACCAGAGTATCGGCTGAGATCGCCAAAGAAACAGGCCTTCCTTTCGTATCGGAGGAAAATAAATTCTATGCACTGACCGGACGCGATGACTTCGTTTTCGCTCATGGCGCTCTCGAAGCTCTTGCGATGGACTGCATGAAGATCGCTGACGACCTTCGCCTCCTGGCAGGCGGGCCACGAGCCGGCCTCGGTGAGCTCACCATCCCGGCGAACGAACCGGGTTCTTCCATCATGCCGGGCAAAGTGAACCCGACCCAGTGCGAAGCCCTGACCATGGTCGCCTGCCGCGTTCATGGCAATCAGGCCGTCGTCTCCATGGCCTCCTCTCAGGGCCGCTTCGAGCTGAACGTCTATGCCCCGGTCCTGGCACAGGCCTTCATCGAATCCGTCAAGCTCCTGGGCGAAGCCATCCATTCCTTTAATATCCACTGCGCCGTCGGCATCGAAGTGAACCATGACCGCATGGAAGAGCTGGTGGAGAAATCCCTGATGCTCGTTACCGCACTCGCGCCGCACATCGGTTATGAGAAGTCCGCAAAGATCTCGAAGAAAGCCTTCGCAGACGGCAGCTCCCTGAAGGAAGCCGCTCTGGCTTTGGGCTATGTGACCGAAGAAGAATATGACCGTTGGGTCGTCGCAAAAGATATGTGTAATGTAGATCGTTGATCGTTTGTAAAATAAAAAGCCGGGCATGGGCCCGGCTTTTTGCGTGCCTGCATGGGATTCGCGGTGAGTCTCGTAGGTCGGTTGTTTTGTGAATGAGAAATGGTGGTATGACGATCCTTCGGATCATGCCTCATCTGTTCTGGAAATCACGGTCTACCATATGACGTTTCCGTGGATAATACGGCATTCTCGTCTCGTCATTTCGAGCGAAGTCGAGAAATCTTTCCTGCAGTTCGCAAAGTAGGACAAATGCATCCTTTTCTAAACGACGCCTCGGTCTACGCTCTTCTGCTGTTTCACACTCACCGTTTACCCGTGTGCAAGATAGATCCCTCGACTGCGCTCGGGATGACGATATGAGAAAAGCATTGTCTAACATCTATGGCAAAGCATATCCACCAGTTCTCATTCGAGGACAACGCTTAAACGCAAGTTTTTAGGCAAATCCTAAAAACTTGCGGGGGGGCAACCTATGGTATGATTTAGCGAACTGTTATAAATCGTTTTAATACGCAGGGTGCTTATCATGGTCTTCTCCTCCACGGCTTTTTTATTTTTATTTCTTCCGCTCACTATTTTGGGATATTACAATCCATTCCTGAAAAGCAGAAACTTTCGCAATCGGTTTCTGCTTTTTATGAGCATTGTATTCTATGCCTTAGGAGAGCCGGTCTTTGTCTTTTTGATGCTGCTCTCGATTTTTGTCGGCTGGCTGGCGGCGCGAAAGCTCGAGACGGTGGTGGATGTGAAGAAGAGGAAGCGCATTCTTGTGCTGGCCGTTTTCTTTCATGTGGGGCTGCTCTTTATCTTCAAATATCTGACCTTCACCATGCAGCAGCTGGGACTCCTTCTGCACAAGGACTTCAGCATGATTTCGCTCGCGCTCCCCATCGGGATCTCCTTTTTCACCTTCCAGCTCCTGTCCTACCTCTTTGATGTGTACCGGGGCCGGGCGAAGGCGCAGAAGAGTGTGCTGAATGTCGGTCTCTATATCGCGCTTTTTCCACAGCTGATCGCGGGACCGATCGTGCGCTATGAGTGGATCGAGAAGGAAATCATGGAACGCAGAGAGAACTGGAATGACTTTGCGGACGGCATGATGCGCTTCATCTATGGTCTTGCGAAGAAAGTGCTTATCGCAAACTATGTCGCGCAGCTCGCAGACAATATTTTCCTCTTCGATGGCGCATCCACGGTCGCGACGGCCTGGCTGGGAGCCCTTGCCTACACGCTGCAGATCTACTTTGATTTCTCGGCGTACTCGGATATGGCGATCGGGCTCGGTATGATGTTCGGGTTTCATTTCCCAGAAAACTTCAACTATCCGTACATCTCGCGGAGTGCAACGGAATTTTGGCGGCGCTGGCACATGACTCTGGGGAACTGGTTCCGCGACTACGTGTATATTCCACTCGGAGGAAACCGTGTGCCGAAATCCCGCTGGGTGCTGAACCTTTTCATCGTGTGGGCGCTGACGGGCATCTGGCATGGGGCGAACTGGACGTTCCTTGCCTGGGGTCTTTTCTACTTCGTGCTTCTTCTGGTAGAACGTTTGACCGGCTTCGCAGAGAAACTGTCCGTCCTGTCCCACCTCTATGCGCTCGCCGCCATCATGATCGGTTGGGTCATCTTCCGCTCGCCGGACCTTGCCTTCGCAGCGAATTACATCGCTTCTATGTTTGGTCAGGCACCGGCGGGACTTTGCGATTCGTGGTTCTGGTACTACCTCAAAGGCAGCTGGATGGTGCTCGTCCCCGCGCTCCTTCTCTCACTTCCCGTCTACCCCTGGCTCTGTAAGACCTGCGGAAAGTCGGCGGTATGGAAATCGGCGGAGCCCGTCTGGGCATTGGCTCTCTTTCTCTGGACGCTCCTCATGACGATCAGCTCCGGCTACAATCCGTTCATTTATTTCAATTTCTAAGGAGGCTCGCGATGGAGAAAAAGACTTGGAAAATCCGCGCGATGCAGATCGCGATGGCACTCCTCTGCCTTGTCATGCTCTCGATGCCGCTCTATGTCGGCTTGCAGAAATTGGCCCTTAAGCATCCCTCGTGGAACCGTGGGCTCATCGCGGCAATCCTGTGCGATGCACCGAAGAAAAATCTGGTGCCGGAGATAAAGAAGGAGAAGGTGGATTGGGAGAAGGAGTATCCGTTTGCGGAGAAAGAGAGCGTATTGAAAAAGGCGAAATCCAGATCGACTCTGGCAGAACGTTTGACTGATGGCATGGGGAAAAGGCTGATTGCCTATTATCATGTCGTCGAAGCGGGACGAAAAATCGAAGATATAGCGGGCTGGGAAATCATGAACCCAGCAACGAAAGTTGTCTCGTATGGGGATGGGTATTTTAATTTTGCTTACCAGAAACTAGATATGTCTTCCCGTGCCAAAGCGCTCGCTCGCTTAAATGCTTTCGCCCAATCGCAAGGAGCCCAGTTCTTCTATGTGCAGGCTCCTATCAAAGCGAGTCCGACAGAAGACCTCATGAGTCTTCACATTCGTGATCACGCAAATGAAAATGGTGACCAGCTGCTTGCCATGTTGAAGGCGGACGGCATTGACTATCTGGATCTGCGTCCCATTCTTGGTGAAGGGAAGACGCCGCAGGAATACCATCAGATGTTCTTCCGTACAGATCATCACTGGCTTCCGCAGACCGCTGTGCATGCGGCGTATATCGTCGGTCAGAAGCTTGCTCGCGACTGCGGTATTGAGGTGGATTTGAGCCAGCTGTCGCTTGCAAAGTACGATATTGAGATGAAGGATGGGCTTTTTCTGGGGAGCAGTGGTAAGAAAGTGACGCTCGCAAGGACGAAACCGGATGATTTTCCTATTCTGCACCCGAAAGAGAGTACACACTTTTTTATGAATTGGTATGGGCTTCGGCCTGATCAGGAAGGACCATTAGAAATCGCTTATGATTCACGAGAAATCGCGATCAAAGATGTATACAGGCACAATACGTATTGTATGTATGGGTATGGTGACCAGCCGCTGTACTTTCTCGAGAACCGAAAGCTGGAGCAATTAAAAGACCAAAAAGTGCTGATCATTAAAGATTCGTTTACGGATACGATGGGACCGTTCCTTGGAATGGGTGTTAAGCATCTTGTTGTAGTGGATGTTCGTGCTTTTACTGGAAGCGTAGAAACGCTGATTTGCAAAGAAAAGCCAGATGTGATTTTCGTTATGTATACACCTGCGTATGAGGGGGAGATCATTTGGAGTAAACATCACGACGAATTCGATTTCCGATAACGCATATAACTACACGCAGAAAGAGCGCCGCCCGCGGGCGACGCTCTTTTGGCTATCAATAACGAACTTTCTTTTGACACATCCTGTATAATAGAGATAGAAACCAGCTGGGGGAGCCCTAAGGGGCTGAGAGGCACGAAGCGCTGACCCTTTGAACTTGAATCGGATCATACCGGCGTAAGGAAGCGGGCTCTATTTTGACAGAGTATCCGCCGGAGGCGGATTTTTTTATTGGAGGTTGACTATGACGCAGCTTGAAGCAGCAAGAGAAGGCATCATCACGAAGGAAATGGAAACAGCCGCACGTGAAGAGGGCGTGAGCGCAGAATTCATCCGCTCCGGCATCGCGGAGGGGACGATCGTCCTTCCGGCGAATATTTACCATACCTCGCTTCATCCGTATGCGATCGGCAAGGGGCTTCGGACGAAGATGAATGTAAATCTGGGGATCTCTTCTGATGTATGTAACTATGACACGGAGCAGGCGAAGGCGAAGCTCGCCTGGGAGATGGGGGCGGAGGCCATCATGGATCTGTCCTGCTATGGGGAGACGGCGCCGTTCCGTGAATGGCTGGTGAAAAACAGTCCGGCGTCCATCGGTACGGTGCCGATGTATGATGTGAAGGGCGTCCTTCACAAGGGGCTGAAGGATATGACGGCAGATGATCTCTTCTCTGTCGTGGAACGTCATGCGAAGGATGGCGTGGATTTCATGACGATCCATGCGGGGCTGAACCGTGAGACGGCGAAGCACATCATGAGAAATAAGCGCATCACAAATCTGGTCTCGCGCGGCGGCTCGGTGCTCTTTGCGTGGATGTACATGCACGGGAAGGAGAATCCTTTCTACGAACAGTTTGACCGTCTGCTGCTGCTTTTGAAGAAGTATGATGTCACACTGTCTTTGGGTGATGGATGCCGCAGCGGTTGCGGGCATGACTCGACAGATGCCGTGCAGATCTCGGAGCTGATCAATCTGGGCGAGCTGGTCGTGCGTGCGCGCAAGGCGGGGGTGCAGGTCATGGTGGAAGGCCCGGGGCATATGCCGATCTCGGATATCCGCATGAATGTGGAGATCGCAAAGAAGCTCACCCACCAGGCGCCTCTCTATGTCTTGGGACCGATCGTCACCGATGTGGCACCGGGCTATGATCACATCACCGCGGCGATCGGGGGGACGCTGTCGGCCGCATGCGGGGCAGACTTCCTCTGCTACGTCACTCCGGCGGAGCATCTGCGTCTGCCGGATCTGGATGATGTACACGAAGGGATCGTGGCTTCGAAGATCGCCTGCCACGCCGCGGACCTCGCCAAGGGGGTGAAAGGCGCGGAAAAATGGGATGAAGAAATGAGCTGGGCACGCCGCAAGGTGGACTTCCATCGCATGATCCCGCTCGCCATCGACCCGGGCAAGGCGCGTCGCTACAGAGAGAGCAGCATCCCGGAGGATGAAGCGACCTGTACGATGTGCGGCTCCATGTGTCCGATGAAGACGCTTGATGAGATCTTGAATAACCGCAATGCGGAGGAGGATCCGTTTAAGGACTAAGACAAAGGGGCTGTGAAGAAATGAGGATTCATTTCTTCACAGCCCCTTTTTACTTTGCTTTCATTTGGTTCAGGGTTCAAGGTTCAAGGCTCTCGTGGCGGCTTCGCCGCCTTCTTTTAGAAGATGGTATTCTCGTATCGCAGCTTTCCCCTCTAGGGGAAGGTGCCCCGCAGGGGCGGATAGGGTGACTATGGCATGAAAGACAGCTGGGATAAGGTTTCCCGGTCACTCCTATGAGAGCTGCAAGTTCCGTGCGGCAGATTAAACGCGAAAATGAGAAGATCGTTATTTCACATCGCCTTTTTAGCTGCCATGGTTTCAATAGGGGAAGGTGGTGGATTTGCCGCCATATGGAGCGATGCCCGCTTGAGACGTTAAACGTTAGATGCCGGATATCTCCCGGTCACCAGTCACTCTTCCTTAGTCCCCGCAATGGCAAAGAAGTTTTCGAGGATCTTGCCGCCCATCGGTGTCATGATGGACTCGGGATGGAACTGGAGGCCGAAGATGGAGCAGTCCTTGTATGCGACGGCCATGATCTCACCATCTTGGGTGCGGGCGGTGACGGTAAGGCAGTCCGGGATGGTCTTGGGATCGGCGGCGAGGGAATGGTAACGGGCGGCCTTGATGACGCGCGGCATACCGGAAAAGAGGGGGCTTTCCGTATCGAGGGTGACATCATAGGCTTTGCCGTGGACGAGCTCTTTCGCATAGGTGATGGTGGCACCGAAGGCTTGACAGATGGCCTGATGGCCAAGGCAGACACCGAGGATGGGGAGCTTTCCGGCAAAGTAAGGAATCGAGGGGACGGTGACGCCGGCATCTTCGGGACGGCCTGGACCGGGGGAGAGGAGGAGTCCTTTGGGATGCATGGCTTCGATTTCTTCCAGCGTATAGGCGTCGTTGCGGATGACTCTTATATCCGGATAGAGGCTGCCTGCGAGCTGGTAGAGATTGTAGGAAAAGCTGTCGTAGTTATCAATGAGAAGTATCATTCCAGACCTCCTTTAGCGGCTTCGATGGCCGTCACCATGGCTTTGGCTTTGTTGATGCATTCCTGATATTCGCGTGCGGGGACGCTGTCAGCGACGAGGCCGGCGCCGGACTGGATGCAGAGGGTGCCATTCTTTTTATAGGCGAGGCGGATGCCGATGCAGGTGTCCATATTTCCCGAGAGATCCAGGTATCCGATCGCGCCGCCGTAGATGCCGCGCTTACGGCTCTCTTCGTTTTGGATGATGGTGCAGGCGGAGAGCTTGGGTGCGCCGGAGAGGGTTCCGGCAGGGAGGACGGAGTCGATGGCATCGAGTGCGTCTTTTCCCTGAGCGATGCGGCCTTCGACGGTGGAGCCGATGTGCATGACGTGGGAGTAGCGGAGAATGTCCATGTAGCGGGTGACTTTCACGGAGCCGATCTCGCTGACGCGTCCGAGGTCATTGCGTCCGAGGTCGACGAGCATGTTGTGTTCGGCGATCTCTTTCTCATCCGCGAGGAGCTCTTTTTCCAGCTGCCGGTCTTCATCCTCTGTTTTTCCTCTCGGACGAGTACCGGCGAGCGGGAAGGTATAGAGGGTGCCGTCTTCCAGCTTGGCGAGGGTCTCGGGGGAGGCACCGGCGATCTCTACATCGTCGCTTACGAAGTAGAACATGTAGGGGGAGGGGTTCAGGACGCGGAGGGTGCGGTAGACATCGAAGAGACTGCCGGTCGCTTTGGCAGTCAGGGGATTTGACAGGACGACCTGAAAAATGTCGCCCTCGAAGATGTGGTGCTTGGCATGCTCGACCATGCGGGAGAATTCCGCCTCATTGTGCGCAGGAGTGAGCTTCGTCTCGAGGCGGAGCGGCTTGAAGACGGCACGCGCCCCGCTCTTCAGGAGGGACACCATTTCTTGGATCTCGCACCCGGCCCTTTCGTAGGAGGCTTCAAGGTCATCGGTCCTGACGCCTGCGATGAGGATGAGCTTCTGCTTGTACGCATCAAAGACGATGAGCTTGTCAAAGAGCATGAGGTCGACGTCTTGGAAATCGGCATTCTCGGTGCTGTCAAGATGCAGCGTAGGCTCGGCGTACTTGATATAGTCGTAGGAGAAATAGCCGACAAGGCCGCCAGTGAAGGGGGGAAGTCCCTGCAGTTTCGGACTTTTCCAGTCTGCAAGGATCTTGCGGATGGCGATGCCCGGATGCGTGACATGCATGGTGGCCTTGTCGGTCATGTGATCCTCTTCGCCGCTTCGGATGCGGAGGCGTCCATTGAGGCAGGTGAGCTCGAGTGATGGGTCGTAGCCAAGAAAGGAGTAGCGGCTCCATGGCTGGTTATTTTCTGCACTTTCTAATAGGAAGCAGTGATGGCTTGCCGCGCGCAGCGTGCGCATGACTTCGATGGTCGTGAAGGCATCTGCCATGATTTCATGGCAGAGCGGTATGCGGCGGATCGAGCGATCCTTCGCGATGGTTTTCATTTCAGAGAGAGAGGGATACATAGGGACTCCTTTTTGAGAAAAACGTGACTGGTGATCGGGACTATGGGTCAGTGGTTTCTGTAGGTCCAATGGGTGTGTAGCGGGGGGACATCGTGATCGGGACTGCGGAGCGTTTGCGCTTGGGCGGCATGGCTTTTGTGACAGATAGAAGGCCTCTCGCAGCGTCTGAACCCGTTTCTCCCCAAACAAAAAACTCCGTCCTCGGCAAAAGATTTGCCAAGGACGGAGTGTATCCGCGGTGCCACCTTGATTCATGTCATCGACATGCACTTAGCGAAGTACCAGCATACTTCCGGCAACTGACGTATGCCTTACGTCGCAGGATACTCGGATCTCCCTTTCACTGCGCCCTCTGCGGTCCATTTGGCAGGCTGCCTTCGATCCATTCTCATCAGGTAGGACTCTCTGTGCGCGCATTTCCTGCTTTGATCTCCGCTTCAACGGTTTGATTGTTTGTAGGATACCGCGCGGAAGGGGGAGTTGTCAAGAGGAATACGATGACGGGTCACGCTTCCTTAAGCACCCATACATACGCGTCATTTCCGTTTCCATGCACACCGAGTATCTCAGGGGAAAAGTCTGGGAAAGCGCTCTTGTATTTCTGCAGGAAGAGGAAATAGGAAAGTGCCTCGTCCGTCCAGACCTCGCCGGGCTCTAAGACGGTGATACCGGGGGGATAGGGGAGGATCATTTCCAGAGATACGCGCCCTTTGGCTTTCGGAAGTGGGACGCGCTCGCGTGCTCCTTTGAGGAAGGCCTGATGGGCTTGTTTCCCGGTGAGCATGGCTTTGGGGAAATGATCTTCATCGAAGAGCGCCTGTGTAAGGCGGGCGGCTCCTTCCCGGCAAAGGAAGTCCTGATAGCGCAGGGAGAAGTCTTTCAGCCCTTCTCCTGTCCGGCAGGTGAGGCGCGGCGCAAAGACGGACATCGGTGTATTGGCCTCATAGGCCGCTTCACATTCCTGAAGAAGGGATAGGAGGTGTTCCTGCTTTTCCTTCGTATCACCCGGCTCGATGAGGAAGAGGAGGGTGTGAAAATCAGATTTCTCCACCGTTACATGGCGGCTTTCGAGAAAATGGGAAAGAAGCGGTGCAGGGAGCGGGTCTGTCACGAGGAGTACCTTGCAGGGATCGGTGAGGTAGAGGTTTTCTGCGATATGGGAGAAGCCGTGCCAGGTGTCTTTGGGGGAAATCGCAAAGAAGGCGGGATCTGAGAGGATCTCTTCTGCCGGGTGGGCGTCCCAGGAAGCGGCGCGCACCGTGGGAGCGGTGAAGGGGCGAAGGAAGCGGCAGTGTTTGAGGATGGCTCTCTTCATTTCTGTCGCCGTGATCGCGGCTTCTTGCCAGAGCTCCTTTCCTTTCTTCTGGTGCAGGTACGCATTCATTTCCAGCCCGGCAAGGAGAGGATAGTAAGGGGAGGTCGATATGTGCATGAGGTAGGCGGCCTGCAGGACATCATCCTCGAGATAGCGCGCCATCCCCCGCAGATGGCTATCTTTCTTGTGAAGCTGGCTCGTCATGGAGAATCCGGCAAGCTGCTTGTGGACGGACTGCGTCACCAGGATGCCGGGATCGTTTTTCGTCAGGGGGAAGGTGAGGACGGCAGAATCCTGAAGGAGTGGGAGGAAATTTTCGTAGCCGGCCCATGCGCCGTCGAAGAGGATGTAGTTGCAGAGTGAGCCGATGCGGCGAAGAAGCTCTCTGGCATTCAGAAAGAGGCCGTCATAGGTGGAGAGCTGGAGGCAGGCAAGGCGGTAGGGACGCTGCTTTTTCCCTGCGGCGGGCGAGAGCATGGCTGCTTTCTTGCGGAGGCGGACGGGGTCAAGCGTTTCTTCCGTCAGTCCGCCGATGATGCCGCTTTCATTTCGCTCGGAGGCGAGATAGACGGGCAGTCCGCCTGCGGCGGCGAGTGCAGCCTGCGAGGCAGACTTGTGGTTATTCCTGTCGAAAAGAATGAGGTCGCCCTCTGAGACGAGCGCGCTGATCGCGATGCGATTCGAGGCGGAGGTGCCGCCTAAGACGAAGAAACAGCGATCGCTCCCATACACGCTCGCGGCGAGGGCTTCTGCCTCTCCGGAGACGCCTTCGTGAGAGGACGGATCCCCGATGACGGAAGAAGAGTCCGAGATATCCGCTGTAAAAGCGCCTTCACCGAGCGCGGAGACAAAGGCGCGTCCTTCAGGGATTTCATCAAACAGTGCGCCGCTGTGGTGTCCCGGCGTACAGAAATCATCGCGCGCTTCTTTTGCAAAGTCCAAAAGCGCTTTCGTGAAGGGGGGAAGGTGGTGGGGATCGTTCATAGGTATCAGCTCCTTTTAGAGGTATTGTAACATAAGTTGGGGGTTCAGGGTTCAGGTTGATGGGTTCAGGGTTAGCCCCGGGACGGCTCCGTCCACTGATTATGAATGAAAGCTCGGCTCTCTAGTTGGAGTGAGGAGTGAGGCGTGAGGAGTGAGGCGTGGTGGTGCGGCGCATAAAAATCAAAAGCGCCGCAGAATTTTGATAGCGCTTCGCGCTGTCGTCATTTCGAGCGAAGTCGAGAAATCTTTTTCGTTCGCGATCAGGCGGATTATGTTTGTAAACCCTAAACGGGAAACCTGTTATCCTCAAGACTTTCGGGCATCGCCCCATATTATATTCGCGGCGAAGCCGCCACCTTCATTCCTAATTCCTAATTCCTAATTCGAGCAGAGCGTTCATCCCCGATCAAGGAACAGCACGCCCACGGGCTACCCCCCTGAACTTATAATCCTATCAACAAATGATTCGATTTATGATAATATAGTAGAGTACATTCATGATGGGGGCGTATGCGCAAGGAGGCGGGAGCGATCGAAAAAGAATATCAGGTGAATCTTCCTGTCTTCGAAGGGCCGCTGGATCTTTTGCTGCACCTTGTGACGAAGAATCGGATCGATATTCACGACATACCGATCCATGAGATCACCGAGCAGTATCTTGTTTACCTCAGGAGAGCGCAGGCGTTCGATCTGGAGCTGGCAAGCAGCTTCTTCGCTATGGCTTCGACGCTCATCTTCATCAAGTCGCGGATGCTGCTCCCGAAGCGGAGGCAGGAGGCAGACGATGAGACGGAAGATCCGAGAGCTGAACTCGCTAGGTCACTCGAAGAATTCAAGCGGATGAAGGAGATCAAGGGACGCATCGAGGCGCTCATCGATGCCGAAAGGCCGTACTGGAAGAAAGAACCCGAGGCTGTGAAGGGCGGGCTGTATCAGGGGCGGATCTCCCTCCTGAAGCTGCGAGCGGCCTTCCTCTCGCTCTATGACTCTCTCCATGAAGAGAAAGAAGAAATCCTCGACCCCGAGGAGGTGTCGATGGAGCAGGAGATGGAGACGCTGAAAGAGACGCTCTCGCGACTTCATCGTGTGGACTTCACGCAGTATTTCCGGCGGCTGAAGACACGCCTCCGCCTCGCCGTCACACTCGTGGCACTCCTTGAACTGATTCGCCTTGGCGAGGCGAGAGTGATCGAAGGGGCAGGGGGACTAGAAATCGTGAGGGATTAGGGGTTAAGGTTCAAGTTGTCGGGCTAACCCTGAAGTTTGAAAGCAGAGATGGGGTTCAAGGTTCAGGTTGATGGGTTCAGGGTTGTGGTGGCAGCTTCGCTGCAAAATATATATTTGTGGCGAAGCCGCCACCTTCATTCCTAATTCCTAATTCAAGCAGAGCTTTTATTCAAAATCAGTGGATGGAGCCGCCCCACGGGCTAATCCTGAACCCCGAACCCTGAACCCTGAACCCTTAAACCCATAACGCAACAAAGGACATTTATGACAAACACTCTTATACAGCTCTCCGCGCTCATCGAAGCCTTTCTTTTTGCGAAGGGGAGCCCTGTCTCTCTGACCGACATGGCAAAGGCCGTGGGAGAAGACTCTCAGATGATCGAGAAAGCACTCACGCTGCTGACTGAAAAATATGAAAAGCCAGACTCCGGTTTGACGCTCCATCACACGGGCGCGGGGTACATGCTGGCGACGAAAAAGAAATATGACACCTGGCTCTCCTCCCTTCTGGGGAAACAGACGCCGCTCTCGGCTGCGGCGCTGGAGACGCTGGCGGTGGTGGCCTGCAAAGAGCCTGTGACGCGAGTCGAGATCGAGAAGATCCGCGGCGTGACGGCAGGCCGTGTGCTGGGGCTCCTCATGGAAAAGGGCCTCATCGAAGAAAGAGGACGTCTGGATATCCCCGGACGGCCGATCCTTTATGGTACGACGAAGCGTTTCCTCGCCTGCACCGGGCTTTCCGATGTGAATGAGCTTCGGATGCGCTGGCGAGAAGGACTGGAAGAAGGAGAATTATTTTGAAAGAACGTTTACAGAAGGTATTGAGCCATGCGGGCATCTGCTCCCGCCGCAAGGCTGAAGAATTGATCGCAGCGGGACAGGTCCGTGTGAATGGCAAGGTCATCCGCGAGCTGGGGAGCGAAGCCGATCCTGTTTCCGATCGCATAGAGGTCGCCGGAGAACGCATCCGCCCTGAGCGGAAACGCTATTTCCTCTTCTACAAGCCGGATAATGTCATCACGTCTGTCACCGACCCGCAGGGACGGCGCACGGTCATGGACTATTTCAGAAATATCCGTGAGCGCATTTTCCCTGTCGGACGTCTTGACTATCACTCCGAAGGACTGCTCCTCATGACGAATGACGGCGAGCTCGACAACATCCTGACGCATCCGAAGCATGAGGTCAAAAAGGTATATGAAGTCACAGTCCGTGGGAAATATTCACTGAAGCTGGCAGATAAAATGTCGAAGGGCGTGCGCATCGACAGCGGAGTGACTGCACCGTGCGAGATCGAAGTCCTGGGCTATGACAAGGAGAAGAATAAGACAAAGGTACGCATGACGCTCCACGAAGGGAAGAACCGTGAGATCCGTAAAATGATGGCGGCGTTCCATTATCCTGTATTTGGACTGAAGCGCGTGCAGTACAGCTTCCTGACGCTTGCCGGCGTCTCCCGCGGGGAATACCGCCGCCTGTCCTTGGAGGAGGTCAAGAAACTGTATGAGCTCCACAAATAAAAAGATCGCCATCATCGGAGCCGGCGTGGCGGGACTTCTGGCCGCTGTCACGGCAGCGGACCAGGGAGTCAAGGTCATGCTCTTTGAAAAAATGCCGAAGGTCGGCCTGAAGATGGGCATCACCGGAAAAGGCCGCTGCAATCTGACAAACAGCGCGCCCATCATGGATTTCATCGGGAAGACACCGGGCAATGGGAAATTCCTCTACAGTGCCTACGAAGCCTTCTCGAATGAAGACCTGCTGGAGCTGCTCCATGGCTACGGTCTTGCGACCAAGGTCGAGCGCGGCGGACGTGTCTTCCCTGCCAGCGATGATGCACAGGAGGTGCGCCGCCTTTTCATGCGCCTTCTCAAAGAAAAGAAGGTCGAGCTTCACTTGGAGGAGCCGGTGTCTCATATCGTTGTCATAGACGGCAGGGCGAAGGGCGTCGTCACGAAGAAGGGACGCTATGATGCCGATGCCGTGATCCTGACGACCGGCGGCGCTTCGTACCCGCGTACGGGCTCGACGGGAGACGGGTATCGGATGGCCGGGGAGATCGGGCACAAGGTCACGACCATCCGTCCTGCCCTCATCCCTCTCGTCACGAAGGAAAGCTGGACGAAGGACCTGCAGGGGCTCTCGCTCAAGAATGTCACACTGTCTCTTTCCGCCGGCGGGCGCAGAAAGGCAGAGGAATTCGGAGAGATGCTCTTCACCCATTTCGGGATCACCGGCCCCATCGTGCTCTCCCTCTCGGATAAAGCCTCCCTCTGGCTCTCACAGGGACATCCCGTGGAAGCGACGCTCGATCTCAAGCCTGCGCTCACGCAGGAAATTCTCGATAAGCGTGTCCTGAGAGATATGGAAAAGCATCACCTGAAGCAGATGGCCGGCGCGCTTATCGAGCTTCTCCCGCATCGCATGATCGACGTCGTGCTCTCACTGGCAGGTATCCCACGGGATCTTCCTGTCAGCGAGCTCAAGAAAGCCCAGCGCGCGTCCCTCGTGCAGACGATGAAGTCCATGAAGCTCACCATCACAGGCACTCGTCCCATCGAGGAAGCCATCGTGACAGCCGGCGGCATCTCCGTCAAAGAAGTGAATCCGTCCACCATGGAATCAAAGAAAGTGGCAGGGCTCTACTTCGCAGGAGAAGTCCTTGACATCCACGCCTTCACCGGCGGCTACAATCTGCAGGCGGCCTTCTCGACCGGACATCTGGCAGCGGAAAGTGCAGCCGGCAGGGATGAGTAGCCGGTGCCTAAAAGACTAGAAGACATCAGACTACTGTATCGTCATTTCGAGCGAAGCGAGAAATCTCCCTTGCAGACCGCTAAACGAAGAATGAGTGAAAGCAGAAATACGTAACACCAAGACGTCGTTTTCCACCAGTGCCTATGTGATACTAACCGCGGTGTCATAGAGATGGAGGGCTACGCTCGGGATGACGATACGGGAAAGGGATATTCCCCAAAAAGTTTGAAAGCAGGGATGAGTGGCTAGGGATGAGGGATTAGAAATCTCAAGTGACTAGTGACTGCTGACTAAATACCACCTTCGGGCATTGCTACCATCTATACTCCGCGGCACTTCTGATTCTTATGCGCCGCACCGTCCCTGCCCTACCCACTGAACCCATAGAACCCGCTTCCCCTCTTTCGCCTGCAGTCAATGGAACGGCACGCCACAGAGGCTAACCCTGAACCCTGAACCAACCATCAACCAATTCATATAAAGGAGATCATCATTTATGCGAAAATTATCCATCGCCATCGACGGCCCGGCGGGGGCCGGCAAGAGCAGTGTATCGAAGATCCTTGCATCACGCCTTGGCTATGCCTATCTCGATACCGGAGCGATGTATCGCGCTGTCACCTATGAAGCCCTGAAGAAGGGTCTGACAGATCCGGCGGAGATCACCGCTATGACAAAAGCCCTCGATATGGAAGTGAAGCCCGGCATAGATGCCATGCACGTCATCGTAGATGGCGAAGATGTGACACCCTTCATCCGCACGCCGGAGGTCTCCGGGCATGTATCGGAAGTTTCCGCCATCGGCGGCGTGCGCACGGCGATGGTCGCCATCCAGCGCCGCCAGGCCGAAAAAGGCGGCATCGTCCTTGACGGCCGTGACATCGGGACGACTGTCCTGCCGAAGGCCGATGTGAAGATCTTCCTCACCGCCTCCGTCCACACCCGTGCGCTTCGCCGCTTCAAAGAGCTCGAAGCCCAGCACCCGGAGCTTTCGCTCGAAGACATCGAAGCCGATGTGGCAAAGCGCGACTACATGGACAGTCACCGAGAGATCTCCCCCCTGAAGCAGGCAGAGGACGCCATCCTTCTTGATAATGGCGACCTTACGCTCGAAGGTACTGCAGAAGCCATGATCGCCATCTGTGAGAAAAAGTTTCCGGGGTTTAGCAAGTAAGTGACCAGTGACTAGGGATCAAGGACTGGACATAGAGATTGGGAGACATCAGAAGTCAGACATCAGAAGTCTGAAGTCTAAAGTCTTATAGCCTCCCTGTCTTCTTGCGCTTTATCAACGGCAAACGGCTAACAGCCGACCACCATTTTCAAACGAGGTGAATCCTATGGGCTATGCTATTGTCAGAGCCATCTTAAATTTTTTCTTCTTCGTCATCTTCGGGCTCAAGGTCGAAGGGCGGGAGAATGTGCCAAAGACCGGGGCCATCATCGTTGCACCGAACCATAAAAGCTATTGGGATCCCCCTGTCGTCGGCGTGGCTTTTAATACCCGCATCATCCACTACATGGCGAAAGAAGAGCTATTCAAAAATCCATTCTTCGCCTGGCTGATCCGTCAGTTCGGCACCTTCCCAGTGAAGCGCGGCAGCGTCGATCGCACTGCTGTGCGTCAGGCCATCAAGGAGATCAAGGAGGGCAATCCCCTCGGCATTTTCCCGGAAGGCACCCGCATCAAGAGAGAAGGACTCGGCCGTTTCCACACGGGCATGGCATCCCTTGCGCTCATGACCGGCACTCCGGTCATTCCTGTCGCTGTCCTTGGCACAATGGATCTGCCTCGTAAGAATGGTCCGTTGGCCGTCCTCATCGGAAAGCCGATCGAGGTCAAAAAGCAGCGCCCGACCGATGAGAAGGTGGCCGAGCTCAATGACATCGTGAAGGCAGAGATCCAGAAGCTGATGGATGACTATAAAAAGTGACTGGCAGCTGGTAACTAGGGATTAGTAACTAGGGATTAGTGGCTAGGGATTAGGAGTCTCAAGTGACTGGTGACTAGTGACTGGAATGCCAGCACAAGGCATTGTCATTATTTATACTTCGCGGCGCTTCCATATTTTTATGCGCTGCACCACCATTTCGCATTTCTCATTTCTAATTTCTCATTCAATCGAGGCTTTCAAACGTAATCAAGGGGCGAGCCGCCCCATGGGCGAACCCTGAACCCTGAACCTTATCTCGCTATTGAACTTTTCTATTTCAAACATAAAGCCTGCTCTATAGCGGGCACTTCAATTGAGAATTAAAATCATGGAAATCTATAAATCGAAAGTGATGGGCTTTTGCTACGGCGTGAAAAGAGCCATGAAAATCGCGGAAAATGCGGCAAATTCGGGCATTAAAGCCGTTACCTACGGCCCCATCATTCATAACCCGCAGGTGGTCGGAAGGCTTTCTGAAAAAGGCGTCTATCCGGTGGACGATCTGGACACTTTGACAGATGAAACTGTAATAATTCGCTCGCACGGAGTGGGCCCTTCGTGCTATAATAAACTCAAGTGCAAAAATCTGGCCCTAATGGACGCGACGTGCCCTTTCGTCAAAAGGAACCAGGAGATCACCAAAGACCTCGTGGCTGATGGAAAGACCGTCGTACTCATCGGTGAAAAGAAGCACCCGGAAATGAAGAGCGTAGCGGAGTGGGCAGTGGGTCATTCCTTCCAGGTAGAAACCCTCGAAGATGTAGACCGGCTTCCAGACATGGAAGAGGCGCATATCGTCACGCAGACCACATTTTCGGTGGCTTTGGCTGACCAGCTGGTGCAGGCGATCCGGCAACGGATCCCGCATGTGTTTCTTCACAAATCCATTTGTGATGCGACCATGCAGCGACAGCAGGCGGCGCGTGAGCTGGCGAGGAAAGTAGATGTGATGATTGTCATCGGCGGGCGCAACAGCGCTAATACCGGCCGACTGGCAGACGTATGCAGGAGCGAAGGCGCCTGTGTTCATCATATCGAAACGGCAGAGGAACTAAAATCTGAATGGTTCCAAACCCGGGACAAGATTGGCATCACCGCCGGTGCATCCACACCGGACTGGATCATAGAGGAGGTAGTTTTTATTATGGAAAACATGAAAGAAATGCTGGAACAGGAAGAAATGAACCTGGACGTGCATAAAGGCAGTGTAGTAGAAGGGGAAGTTGTCGACGTACTCGACGACAAAGCCTATATTTCCTTCGGCTACAAAACAGAAGCTGTACTGCAGGCTCATGAATATGCATACCCGGCACCAGCATCTCTGAAGGACGTACTCAAAGCTGGCGACAAACTTCGTGTACAGATCGTCAGCGGTGTCAAAGAAGACAGCACCATTTACGTATCCAAGATCAAAGTTGATCGTCTTGCTGACTGGGACGTTGTCGAAGAAGCTTTCGAAAAAGGCGAAGCTGTCGAATGCGAAGGCATCGAAGCTATCAAAGTTGGCCTGCTCGTTCAGCTGAAGTCTCTCCGCGGCTTCATTCCGCTGTCCCAGGGCGACCTGCGCTTCGTTCACTCCCTGCAGAACCTTGTCGGACAGAAATTCCCGGCTAAGATTCTCGAAGTCGATCGCGCTAAGAATAGACTGGTTCTCTCCCGCAAAGCAGTACTGGAAGATGCCAGAAACAATGAAATGGATGAAATCGAAGCTGCTTATGAAAACGGCGACGTTCTTCAGGGCACTGTCAAGAAGATCATGCCATACGGTGCTTTCATCGGCATCAATGGCGTAGAAGGTCTGCTCCACATCTCCGATATCTCTTGGAAGAAGATCGGCAAAGTGGAAGACGTCCTCAAACCAGATCAGGTCATCGACGTCAAGATCAAATCCTTTGATCGTGAAAAGCAGAGAATCTCCTTCTCTCACAAAGACTGCCTCCCGAATCCATGGGAAACCGCTGTCACCAACCACGCTGCTGATGATATCGTAGACGCTAAAGTCGTCAAGATCCTGGAATTCGGCGTTATCGTTGAACTCGAAGACGGCCTCACCGGTCTGCTCCACATCAATGAAATGACCGATGACCACAACAAGAAACCGGGCGACATCTGCCAGGTCGGCGATGATCTGAAAGTCAAGATCATCAACATCGACGAAGCTCGCAGAAGAATCTCCTTCTCCCTCGTCGAAGCACCGGCTCATGATGCTGAATAAGAGAAAATGATAAAAACCGCATTGCGAGAAGCGCAATGCGGTTTTTTATTGGCCCGGATAGGACATCTCATAAGACATCGCTATAGCCCCTGTGACTTGACGGGAATCATGGGATGGCGGAAGTGAAAAGCGGAGGATCACTTGACTTTGCCTCCTTGCTATCATACAATTTTATTTACAGTGAAAATGGGAAAGTGTTGCTTCTATCTTTTGGGATGGCCGGCTCTTAGAAGCCGGCAGGCAGCATGCTCCCTGGTTAAGGAAACACTGATTCTGCGATTTAATCAGCGTTTCCTTAATATATGATTTCCATAGAAATAGAAAGGAATGGGCTCATGAGTAAACCTCTCGTAGCCATCGTCGGGCGGCCGAATGTTGGCAAATCGACTTTGATCAATGGGCTGGCGCAGCGTCGCGTGTCCATCGTAGAAGATATCCCGGGCGTCACCCGTGACCGCATCTATTGTGATGTGAAATGGCTGAACCGTGAATTCACGCTGATCGATACCGGCGGTATCGAGTTTAGAAATGGAAAAGACCAGATCTCGAGCGGCATCCGCCAGCAGGCAGAGCTGGCGATGGAAGAGGCGGATGTGATCCTCTTCGTCCTTGATGCACGCGCCGGACTGACGTCAGATGATGAGATCATCGCCGGGATCCTGCGCCGCACGGGGAAGCCGGTCGTCGTGGCTGTCAATAAAGTGGACAGCGAGAATCAGGAGATGGATGTATACGAATTCTATTCGCTGGGGCTGGGGGATCCGATCGGGATCTCCGCAGTGAACCGTCTCTCCTTCGGCGAGCTTCTGGATCGCATCACGGAAGGATTCCCGGAGCAGACAGAGGAGGAGTCGGAAGATATTATTCGCACGGCCATCGTAGGGCGCCCGAATGTCGGGAAGTCCACCCTGATCAATTCGCTTCTGGGCTATGAACGCTCGCTCGTGGCGGATGAAATGGGGACGACGCGAGATGCGGTCGATTCTCTCTGGACCTACAAGGGAAAGACCTTCATCCTGGTCGATACAGCGGGCATGAGAAGGAAGAGCAAGATCGATGAGCCGCTGGAAAAATACAGCGTCATCCGTTCTATCCGTGCCATCGATAACTGTGATGTGGCGATCTTCGTACTGGATGCGGTCGATAAGCTGACGGAGCAGGATAAGAAGATCATCGGCTACATCCACGAGGCAGGCAAGGGCCTGCTCCTTTTCGTGAACAAATGGGATGCGGTCGCCAAAGAGACGAATACGATGGTGGAATTCGAGAAGGAAATCAAGAATGGTCTGCCATTTGCGTCCTATGTGCCGATGCTCTTCGGCTCGGCGCTGACGAAGCAGCGCATCCATCGTCTCGGGGATATGATCTACAATGTGGCTGAGCAGCAGAGTCTGCGTATCCCGACATCTGTCCTGAATGACCTTTTGGAGGATGCGAAGATGGTGAATCCGCCGCCGGCACATTCCGGCCGCGTGGCGAAGATCTACTACATGACGCAGGTGGGGATCCGTCCGCCGACGTTCGTCATGTTCGTCAATGATGCGAACCTTATTCATTTCTCTTATGTCCGCTTCATCGAGAACCGGCTGCGTGAGTCCTTCAGCTTCGAAGGTACGCCGATCCGCATCGTGGTACGAAGCAAGAAGGATGGTGAAGAGGCGTGATGGATGGCATAGTTTGGATCGTGCTGGCGTACTTTATCGGCGCGATACCAAGCGGATATATTATAGGCCGTGTATTTTATGGTGTGAATCTGAAAAAGGTGGGGAGCGGCAATATCGGAGCGACGAATGCGTATCGTGAGCTGGGCGCCGTCGCTGGCCTTTCCGTCTTTATCTGCGACTTTTTGAAGGGCTTCATCGCAGTGCATCTGGGGATGCCGGATCCCACGCTGGTGCTTGCATGTGCGATCTTTGCGATCGTCGGCAATGACTGGTCCATTTTCCTGAAGTTCAAGAGCGGCAAGGGCGTCGCCTGCGGCGTGGGCGCTTTCGCCTACATCTGCGCTCCGGCAGTGCTGGCGGCCTTCCTGGTATGGCTTGCCATCTTCAAGTGGAAACACATCGTATCCCTTGGCTCCATCGTGGCAGCACCGGTCGTAGCGATCGTCATGTTCTTCATGGATAAGCCGATCGAGTATGTGGCATTTGCTGCCGTTGCTGCCATCATCATTATCGGTAAGCATAAAGACAACATCGGGCGGCTCCTTCGCGGAGAAGAGAAGCCGATTTCCCGGGAAAAGAGGTAGCAGATGAAAGTAGCTATGATAGGTGCCGGCGGCTGGGGGACAGCGATGATGATCTCCCTCGCGGCGCGGCATGATGATCTTTTCATGTACTGCAGAAATCCCGAAACAGCGCAGGAAATGCAGAAGAGCCGCGAAAATAAGAACTACCTTCCGGGCTGCCGTATCCCGCTCCACGTGAAGATCACGAGCAGTCTGGAGACAGCGGTGAAGGGGGCAGGCTGTGTCATCCTCTGCACCCCATCACATGCGGTCGAAGCCATGACGGAAAGCCTTGTACCGTGGCTGGAAAAGGATACCGTAGTCGTCTGTGCATCCAAGGGGCTTGCAGATCATGCCGGTCATCGCCTGTCGGAGGTCATCAAGGATAAGGTGAAAGGCATCACGAAAAAGATCGTCGTCCTCTCCGGGCCGAACCATGCCGAAGAAGTCGGCCGTGGGCTGCCGTGTGCGACCGTCGCCGCTTCCGAAGTGCCGGAAGCGGTGCAGGTGGTACAGGACCTTTTCATGAGTCCGGTCTTCCGCGTATATCGCAGTGACGATATCAAGGGCGTCGAGTACGGCGGTGCGCTGAAGAATATCATGGCGCTCGCCTGCGGTGTGCTGGATGGCATCGGCCTCGGCGATAACAGCCGCGCAGCTCTCATGACACGCGGGCTGGTCGAAATGACCCGCTTCGGCGTACATTTCGGCGCACAGATGACGACCTTCTTCGGTCTTTCCGGGATGGGAGATCTCGTCTGCACCTGCACATCTGTCCACAGCCGCAACCACACTGCCGGTATGATGATGGCAGAAGGCAAGACAGCGAAGGAGATCACGGAAGGCACGAACATGATCGTGGAAGGGATCCGCACAGCTCGTCTGGTGCATGACATCGCTGTCCGTGAGCACATCGATATGCCGATCACGGAAGAGGTATGCCATCTGATCGATGGTGACCACACGGCATTGGAGGCTCTCGAAGCCCTCATGCGCCGCGCCAAGAAGGCGGAGTCTGAGACGTATCCGATGTAAAAAGCGGGTTCAGGGTTCAGGTTGATGGGTTCAGGGTTAGCCCGTAGGGCGTTCCGTCCACTGATTGCGTGCGAAAGAGGTTCAGCGGGTTCTATAGGTTCAAAAGGTTCAACGGAGGTGGTGCGGCGCATAAAAAATAGAAGCGCCGCGGAGTTTTTGATTGTTATGCCCTGAACCCCGAAGTTTGAAAGCTGGGATGAGTGGCTAGGGGTTAGGGATTAGAAGCAAGCGGTGATTAAAGTGGCGCAGTTGGCATGCTGATCATTCTGCAATAGAGATTTCTCGGCTACGCTCGAAATGACGACGGCGCGAAGCGCTATCAAAACTCTGCGGCGCTTTTGATTGTTATGCGCCGAACCCCGAACCCCGAACCCCGAACCCCGAACCCTGAACCTTCCCCCTCAAAGAGCACCGACGAAAGTCGGGTGCTCTTTTTGATTTTCCTATGCTATAATAGAAGCTATGGAACAGAAAAAATTATCACAGGAGAAAACCGTGTCCTTCATCACACTTGGCTGCAAGGTGAACCAGTATGACAGTGACGCGATGCGTACCCTTTTCGTCCGGAACGGGTACAGCCCGGCAGAGGGCGATGACGCGGATGTCTATGTCATCAATACCTGCTCTGTCACCAGCGTCGGGGACAGAAAATCTCGCCAGATGGTGCGCCGCATCCGCCGCGCGCATCCGGATGCCATCATTGCCGTCGCCGGCTGCTATGCCCAGCTTGCGCCGGAGGTCTTCGAGAAGATGGGGGATGTCGATGTCATCGTCGGCCACCAGAATCGCACGCATATCGTCGAGTATGTGGAGAAAGCGAGAACGGCGGAGCAGCCGCTGAACGAAGTCGTGGACATCATGAAGGTGAAGGATTTCGAAAATATGGAGGTCGACCCGGAAGGAGAGGTCAAGACCCGCGCCTTCATCAAAGTGCAGGAAGGCTGCGACAATTACTGCACCTTCTGCATCATCCCCTATGCGCGAGGCAAGCTGAAGTCCAGAAAGCAGGAGGATGCCGTTTCCGAGATCCGGAAACTCGTCGCTCGCGGCTATCGTGAAGTCGTGCTGACAGGCATCCATCTTGGCAACTACGGCAAGGATCTCCATGACGGGACGTCCCTTTCCAGCCTTGTCTCCGAGCTCGTCAAGATTCCGGAGCTTCTCCGCATCCGCTTAGGCTCTATCGAGTCCGTCGAGCTTTCAGAAGAGCTGATCCGGATCATCCAGAATGAGCCGAAGGTGTGCCGTCACCTCCATCTTCCCATCCAGTCAGGCTCTGACAGCGTGCTGAAGGGGATGAACCGCCATTACCGCCTTGCTAAGTACAAGGCACTGATCACCGAACTGCGCGATAAGATCCCGGGCCTTGCTCTGACGACAGATCTCATCGTCGGATTCCCGGGAGAAACGGAAGAAAACTTCAAGGAAACACTGGAGACATTGAAAGAGATCCGCTTCTCCGGTATTCACGTATTCCCGTACTCCCAGCGCACCGGTACGCCGGCGGCGACCTATCCGGATCAGGTCTCGAATGAGGTAAAAAAAGAGCGAGTCCATCGCGTACAGGAGCTGGAAAAAGGCATCGCGAAGGACTACCGCGAGCAGTTCCTCGGCAAGGTCGTCCATGTCCTCGCCGAAGAGGTTAAGAACGGCTGGTACGAGGGTCTTACGGATGAATACATCCGCGTCACCATCCGGAGTGAAGGTGTAGAGCGGGGCATCATGTACCCGGTCCGCATCACCGCCATCACCGAAGAAGGAATGGTGGGGGAAGTCGTTACCGCGTGATGCGCACGGAGACCTTTTGAAGAAAGGATCCGGATTCGGGCCAGAGAGGTCAATACCTATAGTACCTCGCAGCCTTTCATTTACGATTTAAGGAGGAATCACCATGTCTGACTGCATTTTCTGCAAGATCGCTGCCGGAGAAATCCCGAGCACCAAGGTTTACGAAGATGACAACTGGTTTGCATTCAAGGATATCGAGCCCTGCGCACCGGTCCATATCCTTGTCATTCCTAAAAAACATGTCGACAACATTCTGGCTTTCGACGAAGAGTACAACAAAAACTTCTCCGACTTCTTCCTTGTCGTGAAGAAGATCGCGGAAGAAGCCGGTCTGAAAGAAAATGGCTTCCGCCTCGTCATGAATACGGGCGAAAAAGCAGGACAGTCCGTCTTCCATTTCCACGCTCACATCATCGGCGGCAAAGAAATGGGCTGGCCGCCATTCCCTGAAAAATAATGAGGAATGAGGAATTAGGAATTAGAAATGAAGGTGGCGGCTTTGCCGCGATCGAGGGCTCAGGTCGCAGCTGTTCTGGCATTCGTTATCTCACATACGACGTTTCTCGCCGCTCAGGATGACGAAACGGGGCGATGCCCGAAGGCTGGAGGATAGAAGTCAGATGTCAGATGTCTCCTAGTCTCTTGGTCTAATCCCTAGTCCCTAGTTCCTAGTTACTTTTTTCATAAAACAGATTGACAGAATGCCACTTGTACTTTATACTAATTAAGTGTGCAATAGCACCCCATCAGTCTTATTGGGAGGGAGGGATATAGATGTCTGAAATCAAAGTTCAAAAGGGCGAAACTCTTGAAAGTGCTCTTCGCAGATTTAAACGTTCCTGCCAAAAAGCCGGGGTTCTTTCTGAAGTAAGAAAACGTGAACATTATGAAAAGCCCAGCGTAAGACGTAAACTGAAATCTGAAGCCGCTAGAAAACGTAAGTTTAAATAATAGGTTGTAAGGTGATTAGTTTTGTCAATCAAAGAACAGCTCATGGCTGACATGAAAGCAGCTATGAAAGCGAAAGAAGAAGGAAAGCTTGCTCTGAACACGATCCGCATGGCTCGTGCTCACATCAGACAGGCTGAAATCGACAACGGACACGCGGACTTCAATGATGATCAGGTTCTTGCGGTTCTCCGGAAAGAAGTGAAGCAGAGGAAAGAAACTCTGTCTGAGATCGAGAGTTCCGGAAGAGAAGACCTGGTTGAACAGACCAAAGCGGAGATCGATGTACTTGAGAAATACCTGCCGGCAGAAATGACTCCGGAAGCCGTCGAAGCAGCAGTCAAGGAAATCGTCGATGCCATGGATTCTGGGCAGAAAAACATGGGCTCTGTGATGAAAGCTGTCATGGCGAAGCTTAAAGGACAGGCAGACGGAAAGCTGATCAATCAGATCGTCCGCAAACTGCTTGCTTAGGCGAAAGGCTTGACAAAGTAAGAAGCGTGGTGTATTCTTAATCCATAAGTTCATATGCTGCGTCAAAGATGACTCATTCCTACCGGGATGGGTCATTTTCTATTGATTCATATAGCTTATTTTCAATCTAAAAAATGGTGGAATTCAAGAAAGTCTATAGGAGGACTCAAATGAACAAAAACTTATTGTACTGCATCCCTGCTGGACAGTATGGCAAAGAAGGGGTACTTTCTTTACTGGCTCAGCATCCGGAAATTCGGTTCGTCTCTCTGGTCGGAATCGATCTTGCAGGCAATGATACAGATGAACGCATCCCGATCGAGATCTTCATGAAGGACTACGAAGATTTCTTCGCTGGCAAAGCTGTCCAGACAGATGGTTCTTCTGTCGTGTTTATGAATATCGCCACACTGAACGATGCACGCGTCGACATGGTCGCTGACAGCACCGTGAATTGGTATGTAGACTATAATGATGATAACGTAGATGAAGAAACCGGTCTTCCGATCGGCACGCTTCGTATTCCGAGCTTCCTCATCCACAATGGCAAATTCATTGATTCCCGTTCCATTCTGAAGCAGTCCTGCGAATATGTCGCTGACCGCCTCCGAAAGCTCTTGGTTGGCGCACAGGTCAAGGGGATGGAAAATTTCCCATTCTCTGAGATCCAGGACATCGTATTCACCACCGGCACAGAGCTGGAATTCTGGGTGAAGACGCCGAGCGAGAAGGAGACTGTACAGCATCTTTCCATTTCCCAGCGCCTGCAGGAGCAGTACTGGCAGCGCATGCGCGGCAATGTCCGTACCGCTATGGAACAGGCGATCGAAGAACTCGATGCCCGCGGCATGCATGTAGAGATGGGACATAAAGAAGTCGGCGGGATCAAACCTAAGATCGATGATGATGGTCATATTTTTGACGTTTGCGAACAGCTTGAGCTCGACTGGCTCTTCTCGACAAACCCGCTGCAGGCAGCAGACAATGAACTGGAAGCCCGCATTGTGGTTCGTGAAGTATTCCGCAGAAACGGGCTCGACGTCTCCTTCCGTGCGAAACCGATCATTGGCGTCGCCGGCTCCGGGGAACACACCCATGTCGGTTTTGCCGCTCTTCTCAAAAATGGCAAGACCATCAATCTGTTGGCGCCGGAGGATATGCAGGCGGATTTCCTCTCCACCATCGGCTATGGCTTCATCATGGGTATCCTCAACAACTACGAAGCAACGAATCCATTCGTTTCCTCGACCACCGATGCTTTCAACCGCCTGAAGCCTGGCTTCGAAGCGCCGGTCTGCATCGTCACCTCTCTGGGACATAAGCCGGAGCTGCCGTCTCGAAACAGATCCATCCTGATCGGGCTCATCCGTGATATCGGAAATCCGAAAGCCACCCGCTTCGAACTCCGTGCGCCGAACCCGTTTACCAATACCTATCTCTGCGTTTCCTGCCTGTACCTGACCGCTTTGGATGGCATCGAGTATGCGCTCGCTTCCGGAAAAGGCCCAGAAGAACTTCTCGCCGAGCTTTCTAAGAAAGCCGGAGAAGAAGCCGGATACCTTGACAAGAATAGAGAATATCGCTGCGAAGACAACGTATTCGAAGACTATACGCAGGAAGAACGCGATGCTGTCTTCGGCAAGCCGCCGGCTACCGTCTGGGACAATGTCAAGATCATGAAAGCCAATCCGGACAAAGTCGCTGCGCTCACCAAGAGCGGTGCGATCTCTGAACAGATTGTAGACTCCTTTGTCGCATCCATCCTTTACCGCTGGAAGAATGAGCTGATCGATCGGATCATTCCAGGCACCGAACTGGCTGTCAGAGGATATAAGAAGCTCGATAACGACGATAAGATCGATGAAAAACGCTGGAAATCTATCAAGGCGAAGCGCATCGAGCTCGCTAAGGATACAGAGGATGAGAAATGCCTCTGCACCCGCCTGAAGGAAGCTCTCGAGGCGAATGATTTCGATACCGCTTCCACGCTGCAGGTGGAAATGGCAAAGAAAGCAGAAGCACTGGAAAAAGAATATCGCGTCTATGCGCTGAATATTCTGGACTAGAGAAATGCTGGTGCATCAGGGCGAGGGGGAAATGAAATTTCTAATCCCTAGCCACTAATCCCTAGCTACTAGCTACCAGTCACTACTAACCAACTATACATTCATCTGGCCGAAGATGACCTACTCTCTGGATACCCAGAGAGTAGGTCATTTTTATTTTACAGGCAAACTCAAATAGGGGGGACAACCTGGATGAGACGTTTATGGAAAATGGAGTATTGCTACTCCACGCTGGGGTTTCACCAGCTGTGTAAAAGGATCTAGAGATTAGGGGTTGGAGGTTAGAAATCAGCGAACCTCACCCATAGGCAAACAGCAATCAAAGACCAACAATCCACGATTATCAAGCAGGAGGAATTCAAAATGATCAACAACGACTTACTGTACTACATCCCGTCCGGTGAATTTGGCAAAGAAGGCGTCCTGGGACTCCTCAAGACCCATCCGGAAATCCGCTTCGTTTCTCTGGTCGGCATCGATCTGGCCGGCAATGACACCGATGAAAAGGTGCCGATCGAACTGTTCCTGAAAAACTACGATGATTTCTTCGCCGGCACAGCCGTACAGACCGACGGCTCCTCTGTTGTCCTGATGAACATCGCCACACTGAATGATGCCCGCGTCGACATGGTCGCAGATGCCAGCGTCAACTGGTCTATCGACTACAATGAAGACAACCTGTACAGCAATGGCCGTCCGGTCGGCACGCTCCGCATCCCATGCTTCCTTCTGCACAATGGCAAATTCATCGACTCCCGTTCTATCCTGAAAGAATCCTGCGCTTTCGTCGCTGAGAAGCTGAAAGGCCTCCTGGCAAGCGGCAAGCCGGTCAAAGGCATGGAAGATCTGCCGGTCGACGAGATCGAGGATATCAAATTCACCATCGGCACGGAACTGGAATTCTGGGTCAAGACACCGAGCGAAACAGAAACGGTACAGCACCTGTCCATTTCTCAGAGACTGCAGGAACAGTACTGGCAGAGAATGCGCGGCAACGTCAGAACTGCGATGGAAGAAGCCATCGAAGAACTGGATGCTCGCGGCATGCATGTAGAAATGGGACATAAAGAAGTCGGCGGTATTAAACCGAAGGTCGACGATCTGGGACATACCGTCGATGTCTGCGAACAGCTCGAACTTGACTGGCTCTTCTCGATGAATCCGCTGCAGGCGGCTGACAATGAACTCGAAGCCCGCATCATCATCCGTGAAGTCTTCCGCAAATACGGACTCGATGTTTCCTTCCAGGCAAAACCGATCATCGGCGTTGCCGGCTCCGGCGAACATACCCATGTCGGCATCTGTGCATCTCTGAAAAATGGCAAGACCATCAATCTTCTGGCGCCGAGCGATATGAAAGCCGACTTCCTCTCCACCATCGGCTATGGCTTCATCATGGGTATCCTGAAGAACTACGAAGCAACGAATCCATTCGTCTCCTCCACCACCGATGCCTTCAACCGTCTGAAACCAGGCTTCGAAGCACCGGTCTGCATCGTCACCTCCCTCGGCCACAATCCGGAAGTACCGTCCCGTAACAGAACCATCCTGATCGGTCTGGTCCGCGACATCGAAAGCCCGAAAGCCACCCGCTTTGAACTGCGCGCGCCAAACCCGTTCACCAATACCTATCTCGCTGCCTCCTGCCTCTTCCTGACCGCACTGGATGGCATTACCTATGCGATCACCTCCGGCAAAGCACCGGCAGACCTCCTTGCAGAACTCTCCAAGAAACCGGGCGAAGCTGCTGACTATCTCGAAGCAGGTCGTGCATATCGCTGCGAAGACAATGTATTCGAAGACTTCACTCAGGAAGAACGTGATGCCGCTTTCGGTAAGCCGCCGGCTACCGTATGGGAAAACATCAAGACCATGAAGGCAAACAAAGACAAAGTCGCTGTCATCACCGCCGGCGACAGCTTAAATCAGGTCATTGTAGACTCCTTCCTTGATTCCATCGAATATCGCTGGGAAAATGAACTCGTTGACCGCATCATCCCGGCTACAGAAGCACTCGTCAAGAGCTTCAAGAAGCTTTCCAGCGAAGATGAACTCGATGAAGAACGTTGGGAATCTATCGCAGCAAAGAAATATGAACTCATCAAAGATACCAAAGCCGGCAAGTCTATCGCGACCAAGCTCAAAGAAGCCCTGGAAGCCAAAGACTATGACACCGCTTCTGATCTCCAGATCGAACTCTCCAAGAAGTCCGAAGCACTGGAAAAAGAATACGCTGTCTATGCGTTGAACATTGTCGGCTGATAGAAAGCAATAAAAAAGGAGCTGTGAAGAAATGAGGATTCATTTCTTCGCAGCCCTTTTTTTGTTGCTTTCATTTGGTTCAGGGTTCAAGGTTCAGGGCTCTCGTGGCGGCTTCGCCGCCTTTTTTAGAAGAGGGTATTCTCGTATCGCAGCCTTCCCCGATGGGGAAGGCTTAGTGGTGGGAATAGCAGCGATACGGGGGAAACGCATTTCCAACATACGGGGGGAGCCAACCCCGTCTCGCTGCGCCAGGCAGCCCCTTCCAGAGGAAGGGGCGAGAATGTGGGGCGTTTTGAGTGTATCTATCCCTCCTTCCTTTGGAAGGAGGTGCCCGCAGGGCGGAGGTTAGGGGCGCAGAGCGGAGTGAAAAATGATGTGAGGCTATCCATTTTTCTAGGGAAACGCTGATTAAATCTGATAACGATTGAATCAGTGTTTCCCTCGTCACCAGTATCCACTCATTTTACCGCTGTGAATGTGAGCGACTTTGTATCGAGTGAAAGAGTATAGGTGGCGTCTGTGCCATTTTCCTTCGTGTGGAAGAGGATCTGTTTCTTCTCAACGGTGAAAGAAGAGGCACCATTGATATTTTCCAGATTCGCTGCATCGAAGGCGCTCTTGAAGGCGGCACCTTTATAGGAAACGATATGTGCGCCGCCGGCTTCGCCGGTATCGACAAGGTAGAAGCGCAGGCCATTCGCATCATTCACGAGCGGCGTGATGGTGAGCTTGGCATCCGCGTAGCCGGCTTCTTCGTTTACGAGGACGGGGAGAGCGGTGAGAGACAGCGCACTCTCTGATGCTTTCGTTGTGAAGGTGAGGTCAGCTTTGCCTTCTGCACCTGCGGTGAGGTTTACGTCGAGCCGCTGGTCACTTGTGAGGGCGGTGTGGAAGGCGGCCTCCCCGGAATTGACGGCCAGGATCGTAGGCTCGCCCGTGATCCAGTTCGCGGAAACAGAGGAAGCGAGGGTGAGGGCTGCGAAGGCAGCAGTCAGTAACATTTTTCGCATAGGAGACTCCTTTCATGAATGAGAAATGATGAGCAGTGAGAACGCCGCATTGGGATAAAAGGACAGGAGCATCGTATCCGGAGTCCTGAACCACAGTCATAAAACCTGCTATTTATTCTCATTATATAGAAAATTCGAGCATGTTTCAAGCTAGGCGGAGGGGTGGGAAAGCGCCTCCGCCTTTCTTGCGACCGATCCTCAGTCACTAAAAAACATGCAAAAAGAGCCGGCTGAAATACAGCCGGCTTGAAATGCAGCAATCAGATGATCGATCAGATGTCTCTGTTTACTTTATGAGAACGAAGGCAACGAGTGCAGACATTCATTCTCTTGACCTGTCCGTCAACCAGTACGCGAACTCTCTGGATGTTCGGTTTCCAGGTTCTCTTTGTTTTCAAATGGGAATGGGATACATTGAATCCCGTAGCGGTTCCCTTGCCGCAAACTTCACAATAGTTAGCCATGTGCTACACCTCCTTGCACTTCCGCGATTGCAACATTCATACTATATCACAACTCTTTTTTTTACGCAAGTATTTTACAGCAGAGTATTTGAAGAATTATAATAAGAGTAAAGGTTCGACGGGAGTGCGTCGCGTAAAGCGTCGCAAAGATTTATGGCAGGGGATCGTGACGATGAAGGAGCCGCGTCCTTTCTGCCCGGCAGGCCCTGTTCCATGTCAAGTCCGCATCTGTCACACAAAGGAGGTTATCCATGAAACTATCTGATTCCGTCCAGTACCTGAAGGGCGTCGGCCCTCGGATGAAGGAGAAGCTGGAGCGCCTCGGTATTCATACCGTCGAAGATCTCCTTTCCTATTTTCCGAGGCGCTATCAGGACTGGACGAAGGTCACGCCGATGGGAGATCTCGTGCCTGATGAAGAGGCTGTGGTCTACGGAGAGGTAGTGGGCCTGAAGGAGATCCATCCACGAAGAAGCATGTCGATCCTGAATGTCATGATCGTCGATGATACGGGCGCGGTGGTGCTCACCTATTTCAATCAGCCGTGGAAAGCCGATCTTTTTCATCGTTCGAAGCATGTGCTGGCATATGGCAAGGTGGAGTATGGCTACAACAGGAACCAGATCAGCAATGCGGAGATCGAGACCATCGAGCCGGAGGACCTGCCGTCCTTTCAAAAGCTCGTCCCTGTATACGGACTGACCGAGGGCATCAAGACACCGCAGCTTCGGCGTATGATCGAGGGAGCGCTCGCGCTGGTGGAGGATGCGGATGAGAATCTTCCGGAGGATACCGTCCGGAGAGAGAAACTGATGGGACGGCTTGCGGCCATCCGCGCGATGCATGATCCGAAGGACTGGGCCGAGCAGAGAGAAGCGCGCAGACGGATCGCATTTGAAGAATTGTTCTTCATGCAGGCAGGTGTTCTGCTCCTGCGTAAAAAGAGGGAAGAGGGGAGAGAGAGCATCAAGTGCGCGCCATCCGGTGAGCTCGTCAAGAGGGTGCGTGAGCATTTCCCCTTCCGGTTGACCGAGGGGCAGCAGCAAGCCTTTCGTGATATCGAGGACGATATGGAAGGGCTCATCCCGATGAACCGCCTGGTGCAGGGGGATGTCGGGAGCGGCAAGACCGCTGTCGCGGCACTCTCGCTCGCCAAGATCGTAGAGAATGGCTATCAGGGCGCACTCATGGCACCGACTGAGGTCCTGGCAGGGCAGCACTATGAGACATTCCAGCATTTCTACGAAGGCCTTCCCATCCGCGTCGCTTACCTCTCCGGAAATACGAAGACCTCTGAGCGCCACGAGATCCTGAAGCAGCTGGCAGCAGGGGACATCGATGTACTGATCGGTACCCATGCTTTGATCGAGAAGGATGTCCTCTTTGCCCATCTTGGCCTTGTCATCACCGATGAGCAGCACCGCTTCGGCGTGAAGCAGCGAAAGGCATTAGAAACGAAGGGGGGCTCGCCGCACATCCTCGTCATGACGGCAACACCGATCCCAAGGACCATGGCGCTCTCCGTTTATGGCGATCTCGATGTTTCAGCCATCCGCGGGATGCCGCCGGGAAGACATCCGGTGAAGACTTACGCCATCGGGAGTCAGATGCTCCAGCGCGTTTTCAATTTCATGGGACGGGAAATGGAAGCGGGACATCAGGTGTACGTGGTCTGTCCGCTCGTCGAAAAGAGTGAGAAGCAGGACCTCGCCTCCGCCGTCTCCGTGTATGAAGAGCTGCGTGACCGCATATTCCCCATGTTTCCCGTAGGCCTTGTCCATGGGCGGATGAAGAACAGCGAGAAAGAGGCGGTCATGCAGGCCTTTCATCGGGGAGAGAAGAAGCTCCTCGTCGCCACATCCGTCATCGAAGTCGGCGTCAATGTACCCAATGCTACCATCATGTTCGTCTACGGAGCCGATCGCTTCGGCCTTTCGCAGCTGCATCAGCTCCGCGGCCGTGTCGGGCGCGGGGAGGCACAGGCTTACTGCATCCTCTACTCGGATAATCAGAATGAGATCACCCAGCTCAGGATGAAGCTGATGTGCGAGATCCAGGATGGCTTCCTCCTGTCTGAAAAAGATCTCATCCTGCGCGGCAGCGGTGAATTCTTTGGCTATCACCAGCATGGCATGCCGGACCTCAAGGCGGCAGATATCGTGAAAGATCTCCCGCTCCTCGAAGAAGCGCGGAAGGAAGCGCAAAACGCCATGGAGCGTGGCATGGATTTCAGGAAAGAACTTGCGCATCGATTTGGAGGGGCGTTCCTTGAAAAATTGGGAGAGAAGTAGTGACTGGTGACTGGTGACTAGTGGCTAGGGATTAGGAGCCTCAAGTGACTTGTGACTAGTGACTGAAATGCCACCTTCGGGTATCGCCACCATCTATACTCCGCGGCGCTTCCATATTTTTAAGCGCCGCACCACCATTTCGCATTTCTCATTTCTAATTTCTCATTCAAGCGAGGCTTTCAACCGTAATCAAGGGGCGCTCTGCCCCACAGGCTAACCTTGACCCCTCAAAAATCATACAAGACACAGCTCTGTGATTTATGGTATAATGTTTTAATTGAAAAGAATGCACCTCTTTGGCATATGAGGGGATACGGATCCTAAAGATCTGCATTTCCGGGCTAGAGAGATAGACATGACATCACATAAGTAACCAAAGTTTTTGAATGGAGGCTATGATGAGAGAAGACAAATTTGGCAAGCAGGGACTGACTTTTGATGATGTGCTGCTGATTCCGGCACATTCGGATGTCCTTCCGCGCGACGTAGATGTACGCACCCATCTTACACAGAATGTCACACTGAATATTCCGGTCATGAGCGCCGGCATGGATACCGTCACTGAAGCAGAAATGGCGATCGCCATGGCGCGCGAGGGCGGCATCGGTGTCATTCACAAGAACATGAGCATTGATGAGCAGGCCAGAGAAGTGAAGCTGGTCAAGCGTTCGGAACACGGCATCATCGTGGATCCGATCTACCTCGCTCCGGACAACACCCTGTCGGATGCGGATGAACTGATGAACAAATATCATATTTCCGGTGTGCCGATCACAGAGAATGGCAAACTGGTCGGCATCATTACGAACCGTGATATGCGTTTCGAGACGGATCTGTCCCGTCCGATCAGCGACATCATGACTTCGAAAGGTCTGATCACCGCTCCGGAACATACCACCATGGAAGAAGCGAAACGCATCCTGCAGGCGCACCGTATCGAAAAGCTGCCGCTCGTGGACGATGACGGCCATCTGAAAGGCCTCATCACCATCCGTGATATCGAAAAGATGAGAAAATTCCCAAATTCGAACAAAGACTCTGACGGCCGCCTGAAGGTGGCTGCTGCCATCGGTGTCACTTCGGACGTGGAAGACCGCGTCGAAGCGCTTCTCGATGCCAAAGCAGATGTCCTTGTCATCGATACCGCACATGGTCACAGCGAAGGCGTGCTGCAGACCATTCGCCGCCTGCGCAAAGCATTCCCGCATCTGGAACTCATCGCCGGCAATGTCGCGACCTATGATGCGACCAAGGCACTGATCGAAGCCGGCGTATCCGCTGTCAAAGTCGGCATCGGACCTGGCTCCATCTGCACCACCCGTGTCATTGCGGGCATCGGTGTACCGCAGATCACAGCGATCTATGACTGCGCGAAAGCAGCCGAAGGCACCGGCATCCCGATCATCGCTGACGGCGGCATCCAGTACTCCGGTGATATCGCAAAGGCCCTTGGCGCCGGTGCGTCCTGCGTCATGCTCGGCAACCTCCTCGCAGGTACGGAAGAAGCTCCTGGCGAGATGATCATTTATCAGGGCAAGAATTACAAATCCTACCGCGGCATGGGCTCTCTGGGCGCTATGCAGGCTGGCAGCAAGGACAGATATTTCCAGCAGAATGCGAAGAAACTCGTACCGGAGGGGATCGAAGGCCGCATTCCTTACAAAGGACATGTCTCCGACGTCCTCTTCCAGCTCATCGGCGGTCTCCGTGCATCCATGGGCTACTGCGGTGCGAAGGACATCAAGGCCATGAATGAAGACACTCAGTTTATTCAGATTACCGGCGCAGGTCTGCGTGAAAGCCATCCGCATGATGTCAGCATCACCAAGGAAGCACCGAACTACAGCGTAAAATGATAGATATAGAAAAATCCTCGCACAATGTGATGGACGTCACGGTCTATGCACTCACCATGCAGGAAGTCCTCCAGTGGGCGAAAGAAGGGATGGGAGATGAAAAGCCCCGCCTCATTGCCACGGCCAATGCAGAAATGATCATGCAGGCGCAGGAAGACAAGGAGCTCGGGCGCATCCTGAATCGTGCCGACCTCGTCGTTCCTGACGGAGCCGGTGTACTTTGGGCGGGAGAAACTCTCGGCACTCCCTTTCCGGAACGCGTGACCGGTGCCGACCTGTCTGTCGAGCTGCTAAAGATCGCCTCGAAAGAAGGCTGGCCCGTCTATTTCTTGGGCGGTGCGCCCGGCGTCGCGAAGAAGGCGGCCGATCGTTTCCAGAAGTCCCATGGGGAGATCCGACTCGTGGGCTGCCATGACGGCTACTTCGACGAAGAAGAAGAGAAACGGATCATCAAAGACATTCGGAAAAGCGGAGCCAGGCTGCTCCTGGTAGGCCTCGGCGTCCCGAAGCAGGAGAAATGGCTCTATCGTCATAAGGACGAGCTTGGACCCGTGCTGGCCATGGGCATCGGCGGCGTCTTCGATGTCATGAGCGGAAATCTGAAACGCGCCCCGCTCTGGATGCAGAAGAACCGCCTCGAGTGGGCGTATCGACTCTACCTGCAGCCCTCCCGCATCGGGCGCATGATGGCCATCCCAAAATTCATGATGGCTGTCAAAAAGTGGAAGAGGGAGAGAAAGTAATGAGGGATTAGGGATTAGAAATCTCAAGTGACTGGTGACTAGTGACTAGGGATTAGTAGCTAGGGATTAGGCTTGCGATACGAGAAAACCGCTAGTTTCAAACCTCCGCGGCGCTTCCATGGCTTTATGCGCCGCACCACCATTTCTCATTTCTCATTTCTAATTTTTAATTGCTCATTCAATCGAGGCTTTCAAACGTAATCAAGGGGCGGCACGCCCCCCGGGGCTAACCCTGAACCCTTAACCCTTAAACCCAACATATTCATTTAGGAGTCAGTGATGCTGAAAAAACCAATCATTCTACCGGAAGGATACCCTTTTATCATCGTGGCACTCCTTCTTGGCGTGATCGGACTCTGGATGAAATGGTACTATGCTGCCGTCGTGCCCTTTGTACTTGCAGTATACTTCACCTATTTCTTCCGCTGTCCTCCCAGAAATGATAAAATCACTCCGGGTGATGATGTCCTCGTCTCTCCGGCGGACGGGACCGTCGTGGACGTGTGCCATGACGCGAAGGAAGACATGTTTCTGGGACAGACCTGTCATAAAATCACCATTTTCCTTTCCATCTTCGATGTACACTGCAACCGCAGCCCGATGGAAGGGAAGATCACCTACCAGTCCTATACGCAGGGCAAATTCCTGCCTGCGTATGAGGAAGGGGTAGGCTTTGAAAATGAACGCGGTGCCATCGGGATCACGGGCAAGAACCGATCCATCCTGGTCATCCTCATCGCGGGGATCCTGGCACGACGCGTCGTTTCCTGGAAAAATCTGGGAGACAGCCTGAAAAAAGGCGAACTCTACGGTATGATCAAATTCGGCTCCTGCACGGAGCTCTACATCCCGGGAGACTGTGAGATCTGCGTCAAAAAAGGCGACAAAGTACGCGGCGGCCTGACCGTCGTAGGGAGGCTGAAATAAGTTGAATAAATCTTGGATTGCCAATGGAGTCACAGCGGCCAATGCATTCTTTGGCGGCTTATCCATAATGATGTCTATCGAAGGTCACTGCGACCTCGCAGCGATTTTCATACTGATCGCGATGGTAGCTGATGCACTGGACGGGAGAGTCGCCCGTGCGCTGCACACCGCCGGTCCCATGGGCGTCGAGCTCGACTCCCTCTCCGATGATATTTCCTTCGGCATCGCAGCCGGCGCGCTCATTTACTCCTACCAGCTCCATGAGCTTGGCTGGGTGGGCATCATTCCCTGCGCCCTCCTTGGTACCTTCTGTGCCTTCCGTCTGGCACGTTTCAATGTGAAGGTCACATCCGTTCATGGCTACTTCGAAGGACTGCCCTGCCCGACGACCGGCGTCATCATTTCCGCTTACGTGCTCTCCGGTGCGAAAGTCTGGAACTGGCTCATCGTCCTCTGGGTCCTTCTGCTCGCCTTCCTCATGGTGAGTGAGATCCACTACCCGGATAACAAAGGCGCAAGCGCAGACCGACTGCATCGGCCCGCGATTCTGATCTGCCTTGCCTTCTTCGTCATCGCGACCATCTTCTACTGGCCGATCTGGGCGGCTGCTATCTGCGCTGCCTACATCCTCTTCGGCATGATGAATACCTACCTCAACCGCAGAAAAGGCAAACGGAAAGCTATCAGAAGAAAACAGAAAAGAGCACCTGAGGACATCGAACAATGAACCACTACCTCGATATAATCATGTTTCCGATACAGATCATCGTTGGGATTTTTACCATCTACTATACGGTGATCGCGTTATTCGGCATGTGGCATCGAAAAGAAACGAATCTGGCTGCCCCGAAGAGCCGCTTCGCTATCGTCGTACCGGCGCACAACGAAGCCATGGTCCTGGGGGATCTGCTGGACAACCTTCGCATCCTGAAATATCCGAAAGAACTCTATGACGTCTTCGTCATCGCAGACAACTGCACCGACAATACCGCTGACATCGCGCGCGCCCATGGCGCCCACGTCTTCGAAAGAGAAAACAAGGAACTCGTCGGCAAAGGCTATGCCATGGACTGGGTCTTCCCGAAGATCTTTGCACTGGATAAGAAATATGACGCCTTCTGCGTCTTCGACTCCGACAACCTCGTCCATCTGGATTTCCTGGCTGTCATGAACAATCGTCTCCTCAAAGGACAGAAAGTCCTGCAGGGCTACCTCTCCGCGAAGAATCCGACCGACACCTGGGTCTCCGGCACCTTCGCCATCGCCTTCTGGACCATCAACCACCTCTGGCATCTTGGCAAGTACAATATGGGCCTCTCCTCCTGTCTTGGCGGCACCGGCATGTGCATCGCTTCCGATATCGTCAAGAAATACGGCTGGGGCTGTGACTGCCTGACCGAAGACATGGAATTCGCCATGAAATGCCTCTCTCACGGCATCCGTACCTGCTGGGTACATGACGCCATCATTTACGATGAGAAGCCACTCTCCTTCATGGCCTCCTGCCGCCAGAGAAAACGCTGGGCGCAGGGCCAGTTCGACTGCTCCGAGCGCTACATCCCGATCCTTTGGAAAGAAGGATGGAAACGTCACAGCATCGTCATCTTAGACGGCATCATGCAGCTCCTGCAAAACTACTTCCTCCTCGTCTCCACCTTCTACCTTCTGATGACCTACATCAATATGTTCTACCCCTGCTTTACGGTCATCCTCTACAATGATGTACTGGTGCCTCACCAGTTCTGGGCGATCCTGGGCTTCATCCAGTCCGTCGTCCCATTGATCGTTCTCCTTCAGATCAAGGTGCCCTGGAAGATCTACCTCTACTGGCTCATCTACCCTGTCTTCATGTACTCCTGGATCCCCGTCACCATCCTCGGATGGAAGGATCGCCATGAGAAAGGCTGGGTACATACCATTCACACCAGAAGCATGCACTTCGAGCAAGCCAGCCTCACCAGAAAGAAAGAAATCGACTCTTGAAACTAAGCCAAAGAACCACGGCACGCGCCGTGGCTCTTTTTTGTTGTTTGGCGGTGACTAGCGGCTGGGAACTGGACGTCATCCTGCGCGGACGAAAACGGCGTATGTGCGATAGCTGCATGCGGAACAAGCGTCGAAGGATCTTGCGTTGAATATGGCTTGCTGCCTGCTTGATAGAAAATCGAGAAAATATGTAAAATCAACATTTGAAAACTTTGGAAAATATGCAATTTAATAGAAATAAAACTATGACGCCTTTTTTATAAATGACGGAGATCACTGTTTCCCTTCCATCTTTTTTATCTAAAACCGTGTAAAGTCCAAAACTTCCACGATAGTATTTTATGGAGAGAGGAAAATCCTCCCGGGAGCCGAAAGCTCCTCCACACTCCTACGTGCACAAACCTATAGGAAAGGAGAGCGGAGAGGGCTGGCGGCGGATCCGATTTCCCTCCTCCCGTCAGAAAGCGTGCTAGCCGCCGGAAAGCGTAAGCCATACAAATACATAAAGACGCAGCAAGCAAAGAAAGATCTCATGCAGGATTCGCCTCCACGGCAAACCCTAGAGCGAAGTTTAGTCGTACCTGTACGACATGAACCGTGAAATGCGCTGATGCCAGATTGCAGGGAATGCCTCCATGGATACTTACGAATGCTTGTTGCGTTTTTGTGATGCAATGCCCTTCGTCCACAAAGGGCATTCTCGCATTTCTCATAATGGCCCGTGAATTTTTTTACCCCATCATTACAAAAATTGACATTTCATGTCTAACCCGCGTGCTATACTATAGACAAGGGAGGGGTCTTGATGTATCGAATGAGAAAAGAAAAAACGAATTGGAAAATGCAGAATGTGAATCCGCAGGGGAAAGACTGCGATGACTGCGTCTTTCGGGCCATTGCCGGAGGCACGGGGATTTCATGGAAAGACACCTTCGCCGGACTGTGCCAGACGGGCCTTTCCCTGCATGCCATGCCGGACTATCCGATCGTCTTCCGCAAATATCTGAAGGAAATCGGAGCCCGCTACGTATATAAGTCCGCCCAAGCGCACGCCCATACCGAGGACGAAGCCAGCACGGCAGACATGACCGCGGGAGAATTTATCCGGCAGCATCCGAAAGGAAACTACGTCCTCCGTCTTTGGTGGCACGTTACCTGCGCGCGGGATGGTTTCCTCTATGACACATGGGACGCGAGCAGCGAAAAACTGCTCGAAGCGTGGGAGATCCCGCCCGACATCGCGTCCGCGCCGCGCCCCTCCGCCCCATGGCTCTACGAAAGAAGCGAGCGCCGCCTCGCTCCTTTGGAAGACATCGACGTCGCCGCGGGCCAGACTTTTCTTTTTAGAAATCCAAGTCCCGTAAAACGCGGGAGTCAGGACAGCTTTGTCTGTGCCATTGCCCTCGCCGAAGGCAGGACATGGGAAGAGGCTTATCAGGATCTCTGCCGCCAGGCCCTCTCTCAGTGTGATAATCCGCAGTCTACGTCCGTCGCGGCATCCTACCTCAGCCGCTATGCTGTGGGGACTTGCCGGTATTTCACGTGTGGAAAGACGCCGGTAAAAGAATTTCTCGCTTCTCATCCGTCCGGTGCCTGGGTGCTCCAGCTCGGCAAAGGCTGGGCGAGTGCGGTGGTGGATGGCGTGCTGATGGATACGAGAAATTATATCAATAAGCCGATCGAGGTCGCATGGCGACTGCGTTGAGCGGCGAATTTCAAACCCACTCCGGATTTTTTCGGAGTGGGTTTGTTTTGGAATCAATTTTCATATAGAGAACTTCATTTCTGTTATGATCTGTCATTCTTTTTATGATATGATGATCTAAGGAAGCGATGATTAAATCGCAGAATCAGTGTTTCCCTAAACGCAAGGAGGTGTGTCGTGATGAAAGAAAGTAAACGTTGTGAAGGCACACTCTTTTTGGGGCATTTTTTATTGGGGGGGTAAACCAGCCTCTTCCGTAAAGGTAAACAATATTTTTGTCGTGCAAAATCAGAGGAAACGAGAAGCTATGGGGACATGGCTTTCGTTTCCTCTTTTTTTAGGTGTTTGGTATGAAATATAATACGTGGAATATTTATTCGGCTGTTCTTCTCATGGAAACGTATGAGCGTGCGCGAAAGCACCCGCAAAAGAGAAGTGCAGAAATCATTCAGTTGTCTCAGCTGCTACGGAAGCGCGCAGGGCAGGGGAAGCCCTATCACGGCGTATTTGGCTCTGTTGCGGATATCAACTACCAGCTGGGGAAGGTCGAGAGCCAGATGACGGCAGGAAGACGAGGCCTGCCTGGGGCATTGCCGCAAGCGATCATGAAAGCCGTAAAAATGTATCAGTCCCAGCCCACGGACTATGATCGCTATCTGCGTGCTGCCCATCAAAATATCACAGTGGATGAACTGAGAAATCTGGAAATGGAGCAAGGCGGAAGACGGGGGCGGGGGAAAGCCATTCCCCTGAAGGAGATCGAGGGATCGGCTGCTAAAAAGGAGGAGTCCGTAAAGCCAGCAAAGGTGGAAGTCGCTGCGAAGGTGGAAACTCCTGCGATGGAAGAGCCGAAGACAGTGGCGGCAAAGAAGGAAATGATTCCTTACGAGAGCGCAGAAAGTGCGCCGCTGCTTGCATTAGATGATTCTATTTTAGACTTGCATGTATCGACTCGCTTGGAGAATCTACTCATGCGACACCATGTGAAGACCATTCGCGATATGCTTTCGTATCCGACCACGGAGTGGGAGCTCATGAAAGGGATGGGAGCCAAATCGCTATGCGAGCTACGGGATATATTGAGACGATATAGCAGGATCGATCCGAATCAAAAACCATCGCAGGGGCCGAAATCTACCATAGAGCTGGCAGATGAGGCGATTTCATACGATATGCCTATCGGGCGGGTACACTTTGGTACGCGTATGGATAGGGGACTTGCGAGTGCCGGCTTTCAGACGCTGGGGGAAGTGCTGCATTATCCGAAGGAAAAGTGGGCGGAGATGTCTGCACTGGGGACGAACAGTCTCGCACATCTTGTGAAGGAAATCGAAGTGTATCGCCAGGCGGCAAGAGCGACGGCGAAAGCAGAACGTGAGAAAAGGAACCGCGACATCTCGAAAGACCAGTTGCGTGAGGAAGCGGAGGCGATGGAAGACTTCGCGGATATGCTCATGGTCACCTATGAGCATATGATGAGGGTTGCAAAGCAGGCAGAGGCGCAGGATATCCCCTTAGCGGAAGGCATCTGGCTGGATGAGACGATACGGAAAGCGGCACAAAACTATGTGCTTCGTCTTCTTGTCCACGAAAAATATGAAGGCGCGTCTTTTGAGACGCTTTCGGCAGATTTTCCACATAGGATTTTTGATGAAACTGCTTTTGTGGCGCTTTTGGACTCCATGGAAAAGCAGCAGCTCATCTGGAAGCAAGGCAAGCGCTACTACTGTGTCTATCCTTCACTGGAAACGGTACTCCCCTCGGTTTGCCGGGAGCGGAATGCCAAGGTGTTGAAACTTCGTTTGTCGGGACTGTCGCTGGAAGAGGTGGCAGGGCAAGTGGGGGTGACACGCGAACGCGTGCGCCAGATCCAGAAGAAGATTTTCTCGAAGCTCCCGCCCGTACGGGAAGGATACTTCGCTTTCTACAAGCAGAAATATGTCGGACTGACGGATGACGATTTTCAATACATTTTCCAGCTTGCAGAAGAGACGTGCCATTTTATCTCGCTTTACTTGGATGAGCAGCGGGTGAAGGAAAAAGATGTGGATGCGGGACAGCGTCTGCAGGCTTTGCGTGCCGTGATGCATGATCAGATACTGGATGCGAAAATACGGGAAAGGGCGGACGCGCGGCTGAAAGCGATCGATCCGTATTTTCTCATCGATGGAAAGCATGTGATGAAGAATCGCCAATCTCTCATCCGCTTTGCCATCAAAAGATATTGCCAGGATGCAAAACCTTCGGGTGCGTTACTTGAAGATTACCTGCGGCTTTTGGATAGTCTTTCCGTTTCGCGTGAGAATCCGCGCTTTTCCCTGAATGTGAGATACATAGAACATTATTTCTCGGAAATGACGGTATTGGTGAGCTGCCATCGACAGGTTCGCTATTATGACATTCTATCGATGGACTATCAGGATTTGCTGGATACGCTGCAGCTGACCGCATATAGCAATGTTGAAATATCCAGCCGCAAGTTTTTCCGTGACTACCCAGAAATCATGGAGCGGTATGATATCAGAGACGAGTATGAACTGCACAATCTTTTGAAAAAGCTCTGGGCGCATGGTCATTACAATGACTATCTGGATGATGCACATCGAATGACTTTTGGCAGAATGCCAACGCTGAAGATTGGTCATACAGATCGTAAAAAACAGGTCGTGGATATCATTCAGGAACATGGTTATATTTCTTACATGGATCTGGGATGCGCGATAGAAGAAGCGTATGGTGTTCCTCAAAATGCTGCAATGGCGAATGGCTGGGGCGAAACCTGCAAAGAGTATTTTGACCCTGGTACGGGGATGTTTCATATCCCGGAGACATTTCTTCCTGAGGATAAGGTGGAGCGCATGAAGAAACGCCTGCCGGAGGATTTTTATCTGATGCAGGATATCCTCGATACGTACTTGGAAGAATACCCAGAGGGAAATGTATGGGATATCGATCCGGCGGCTGTAAGGCAGATGGGTTTCATCTCGCATCGGAAATATGTGATCCGTGATACCTATAGCAGTGTAAAAGATTTCTTCAAAAAGCTGTTTGTAGAAAATGAAATACTGGATCTTCGAGATCATCCTGAATATGCGGTATCTTCCATGTTTTCAGCAGTCTGGCTAGGTCTTGCCAAAGATTTTAAGGTCGTAGAGACTGAGCCGGGGGTATTCTGCAATAGCCGGTATTTAGAAAAACATGGAATTACGCAAGAAGCTATCCATGAATTCTGTGAGAAGGTGTATCACTTTATAGAAAATGGGAAATGCTTCAGTATCAGATCCTTGCGAGCAGCAGGTTTTGATCTTCCGTGGCAGGAAGAGGGATGGGGTGACTGGTTCTATGGATCACTTTTGGCAGCTGACTATGAGAGCTTCAATAGCCAGAAGTATGGCTCGGGACATTTGCTGCGCAAGAGACAGATGCAGCGGAAACTCAGCATGGCGGATCTCGTCGAGGAAATCGTCAATGGTTCGGAGAATTTGCTGACGACTTCAGAAATTTCCGGCATCATCGAGGATACCTATGGGATCGAATTCTCTCCATTCAAAGTGAAGGAAATCGTAGAATCGAATGATGATACATTCTGCGAGAAAGTATTGTATTAAAGCGTGAGAAAGAAATGAAAATAGCAGTGATAGATGCAGATCTCCTCGGGCGGCGAAGACACCGCTTTCCGAATCTGGTCTGCGAAAAGATTTCCGGCTACTACAAGCAGGTGGTGAAATTGCCGCCGGGAAATGTCATTTTAAAAACGGACTATGAACATCTGGAAGAATTTGACCGTGTGTTTATCGCCAAAGTCTTCACAGATACCCCCGTTCCGGAATGGCTGCAACATGTGTCGCAGCCGAAAGAGCTTCTGATTCGTGTGGGGCGGCCAGACGCCGGAGCGCTGCCTGTCGAGAAGTGGCTGGAGAAAACTGTGGGATATAAAATCAATGGAAAGATACCTGTCAACGTAGGCGGCACAGGTTTCTTTTTTGATCGTGCTCCCAATCTGCCTGATGTCATCGAGCATTGCATGCCTGACTACCATCTTTACGACAACTGGATCGAGGAGAAGGTAGAGCAGGCGAAGAAAAAGGCAGAAAGTGAAGGCCGTGAATTTTATCGCAGCCGGTTTCTGGTGCAGTTCAAGGAGTACCTGGAGTACAGCATAGGGTACTTGACCCGTGGGTGCTTCCGGCACTGCGGCTTCTGCGTGAATCAAAAATATAACAGGGTATTCCGTCATAGCCATTTGACGGAATTTTTAGATCGGGATCGCAAGAAGATCTGCCTTCTGGATGATAATTTCTTTGGATATCTTGACTGGCGGCCGCTTCTGGGAGAATTGGTCGCAACAAGGAAACGATTCAAGTTCAAGCAGGGAATGGATGAACGTCTTCTGACGCCAGACATAGCGAAGGCACTTTTCACATCGAACTATGATGGGGATTTTACGTTTGCCTTTGATAACATCAGCGACTATGACCTGATTCATGCAAAGCTGGAAATCATGAAGCCGTACAAGAAGGGACGGAGCGTGAAATTCTACGTGCTGGTGGGATTTGCATCCACCGATTGGAAGGATATCCGAGATACCTTCCGTCGTATTGAGCTTCTGATGCAGTATCACTGCCTGCCCTATATCATGCGTTATCAGAATAAGAATGAAGCGCCATGGAAGTCTTCGCCGCTCCATGCGATGTATGTGGCGATTGCTCGCTGGTGCAACCAACCGAATATTTTCAAAAAGATGAGTTTCAGAGAATTCTGCAAGGTCAATCAGGCGATGAAGAAGACGCCAGGCTATTGCTCGGCCATGCAGGCACTGAAGGATTTCGAAATGAGACATCCGACGCTGGCAGAAGAATTTTTTGATATGAAGTACTCCGACTATTCTGACTGAGGGAGCTGATTCCTATGGATTTTTTCGAGGAGTGGGGAAGGAATCTGGAGAACGCTAAGTACCTGTATGCGTTTCTGTCTGAGAAAGAATATGTGAATCAGGTTTTCCTGTCCGGCACAGGGCCAGAGGAAGAGAAAGCATGCCGCGTGCTGTCCAAAGTGTCTATCGAAAGACTGGTGGACTGCATTTGTCGTCTGTCTCCGAAAAAGGAATTTAGTGTGGCGGATATTCCCATGTTCAGCAGTCTCGAGCGCTCCATCATTCGCGTCCCCGAGTTGTTGGAATTTGCAGACGATGGACTCTCTTTTGATGATCTCGGCTATCAGCTGATGCAGTGTGCCACGCAGATAGCTAAGAAGAAATATGGGGAGAACCAGTCAAAAACGGCCGCACTTTTCAGCCTTGTATCCATTACGGATATGCGGCCTAAGATGGTGCATCTGACGTCTTTGGGAAAGTACCTGATACCGATACCTTTTCCGAAAAAGTCGGAGATTTTAAGAAAACTGCTACTTCGTAATGCTTATCTGCACTGCCTCATTCACAAGGCCGCGAAAGGCAAGGTGCGGTATGCGGATACGGTCGCCTGCGTTTCCCAAAGCACAGCGGTGAGGAGGCGTGGTAATGTGCGGGAACTGATGGAATTTGTTTTGAAAGGTACGAAGAAAGAACAGCTTTTGCAGCATATCGATTGGGAGGTGTAGCCATGGGGCTGAGAGATTTATATCTGGAGTCCTGCTATGAGACAGAAAGCAGCAAGGAACATCTGCTGGAAAAATTCTATATTCCGGTCTTGAAAGCGACGAAGCGGTACTACCGCATTGCGGGCTTTTTCAGCTCGACTGCTTTGACAGTAGCCGCGGAAGGTATTGAGGGGCTCTGCCAGAATCACGGGCATATGTACCTTCTCGTCTCTCCGCAGCTTTCTCGCAAGGACTTCGAAATCATTCAGAAACACCAGCCGCTTGATGAGCACGCGGATCTGTTTCAGGAGCTGAAGCTCGATGAGGCGGCCGATGATCATCTGAAGCTCCTCGCTTACCTGCTGGATCAGGGTTTTCTGGAAATCAAAATTGTCGTATGCAACAATTCACCGACCAGCCTCTTTCATCAGAAAGTCGGCATCATGATCGATGAGAGGGGAGATATGATTTCCTTCTCCGGCTCCATCAATGAAACGGCGCAGGCATGGCTGGAAAATATCGAAGAATTCAAAGTCTTCCGCTCTTGGGAGTTGGGACAGCAGGTCTATGTGGATGCGGATAAAAAGAAATTCGAGGACTACTGGAGCAATCGAAAGGCGTCCATCGCGACGGTTTATGATATCCCGGAAGCCGTCCGAGAAAAGATCGTCAAGATCAAGCCGAAAGATCCATTCGATCTTGACTGTATGAAGCGATACAAGAAACCGGGTGAAAAAGACCCGATCGGACTCTTCCAGCACCAGAGAGAAGCCGTGCAGAAATGGAAAAAGAATCAGGGCCGGCTCCTTATGGAAATGGCGACAGGGACAGGGAAGACGCGGACGGCCATCGGCTGCATCTATGAAAAAATGAAAGAGAAAAAGCCTTTTCTTACGATTGTCGCGACACCGCAAAATACCCTCTCGCGCCAATGGCAGGCGGATATGGAGAAGGTGGGGGTCTCCTTTGATTATAGTCTTATCGCGGATGGGACGAACCCGAAGTGGAAGAAAGAACTTGAGAGCATGCTCTTGACATTTTGGAAATACACGAATGCCATCGTGTACACCACACATGCCACGGCTTCCTCTGATAAATTTATAGAGCTCATTACAAAGTATAAAGGAGATACGCCGATTCTTTTCATCTGTGATGAAGTCCATGGGATCGGCTCGGATAAGCAGCAGAAGGCGCTTCTGCCCTGCTATGAGCAGCGCATCGGTCTTTCAGCGACGCCGGAACGTCTCTTTGATGAAGAAGGTACGCAGCTCATCCAGGACTATTTTGGAAATCAGTCATTCGAATTCGGTCTTTGGGATGCCCTGCATACGAAAAATGAAATCACCCAGAAGCCATTCCTGAATCCTTACGTCTATCACCCGCTCTTTGTCCATTTGTCTGAGGAAGAAAAGCAGAAGTGGGAAAAGCTGCAGCGAAAAATCAGGCCGCTTGTCTTTACGATCGAGAAGCTGAAAAAACAACATAAATCGTACCAGAAAGAGAAAAAGGTACTAGACAATCTGTATGAAAAACGTGCCGATATCGTCAAAAATGCAGAAGAAAAGATGGCGGTGCTGGATGGACTGCTGGACAGTATGGATCCAGACTCGATCCAGGATACGCTTCTCTTCACATCGAATGTGCAGATGGATGGTTGCATGCAGATGTTGGCCGAGAAGAAAATCACGCGGGCAAAAATCACGGAAGAGATCTCCGCCAGCAAGACGGATAGAGAGACGGGCCTGACAGAACGGCAGGAAATTTTGAAAGGGTTTGCCGCTCACAGCCTGCAGGTCGTCCTCGGCATCAAGTGTATGGATGAAGGCATTGATATCACGACTGCCCGCGTGGCGATCATCCTAGCGAGCAGTACGAATCCTAGAGAGTACATCCAGCGTGTCGGACGTGTCATTCGACCGGCACCAGGGAAACAGATGTCGGAAATCTATGATTTCATCGTTTTGGGCGATCAGGATCTTCCGCTCTTAAAGAATGAAGAAAAGCGCGTCGCGCTGATTGCGCAGAATGCCGATAACTATATGGATGTATACCAGTTGTTCAAGGGAAAAGGTGTGGATTTAAATGAGTATAAGCAAGAGAATTAAAGACCAGATCGAAGCGCTCGATGTGAATCGGAATATGAAAGATCTGATGCTGGATATCCTGGAAGCGCAGAGCCGAGGAAGCAAAAAAGCTTATGATAAAAAGATTCAGGAGTATCTGGATAAGCAGAATAAAAAAGGAGGAGAGGCGTGATGGGCATTCAGATCGATCGGCTGTCATTTGTAAATTATCGCCAGTATGGGACGTGTGAAATCAATTTCAAAAAATCGGAGAAGGCTGATACCCAGCTCTTTGCCATCATCGCGCAGAATGGTACCGGAAAGACGACGGTGCTGAAGGCGATCACATGGTGCCTCTATGGGAAAGAGAATCCGCGTGAATCGAATGCAAAAACGGAAGCACGGAGCCTGCCGCTTGTGAACAGCTCAGTCCTAGACAAGGCGAAGGTGGAAGAACGCGTGCCGGTTTCTGTGTCGTTCCGCTTTACTAATGAGTCCCAAGATGTCATCGAACTTACCAGAAAAGCATTTTTCATGAAGCACAGCAATGGCGCCGTCACTGGCAGTGCTCCTTCTTTCATGGCGACGGTCACCCCGCATGATAATTCCAATACCAAAACGCTTAGCGAAGAAAATGCAGGCATTCTGGTGAAACAGTACTTCGATGAAGCTATTTATAATTTCTACTTCTTTGATGGGGAAAAATTGAAGGATTTCTTCGCTACGCCGCTGAAAGAGTCGATTTATAATATTGCACAGGTCAATCTTTTGGAAAATACGATCAATGCGACGAACAATAAAAAGGTGGCGTTGAATCGAGCGATTGGCAAGAAATTACCGGACTACGCCAATCTTTTTTCGGAGAAAACAGAGAAGGAAGATTGGATCGCTGCCACGACGAAAGAAATCGAACGAGCGAATAGAAAACTGGAAGAAGCCAAGCAGCAAGAAAATTCCTATGATAATAAGCTGATGGGATTTCGTGAAGTAGAGCCATTACAGAGGGAAAAGAAGCGTCTGGAGAGAGAAGAAAAGGCGCTGGAACAGGAAGACGCTAAGAACAAAGCAGAACAAACGACCATTATCAAAGAATACCTGGTATTGCTCACGATGTACCCCAGACTGAAGAGAATCTATCGCTACATCTCGGCTAAAAAAGAAGCGGGAAAACTGCCACCAAGCATTGATAGAAATCAGATTTTGGAATTGCTGCACCATAAAGAGCAGCCCTGCCCGCTTTGCCATAGTCATCTGACGGAAGAAGCCATTCTTCATTTGGAAGAAATTTTGAAGGAAAATAAAATTTCCTCCGCCACCTCCAATTTTTTAAGCTGCATGATATCGCCGCTGGAGGTCTATCTCGATAGAGCACGGGAGTATATGACTCAGCGTGATGCCTGGCGCAACAGGGTCATTGCTACCCAAAAGCGGAAGGCAGAAAATAAGGCGCAGCTGGAAGAGAATAACCGCAAACTGGACGCTTATGGTGGCGATGCGGGAACGGCGAACGTAGCTTTGTGGAATAAAGAACGTGACCAGGCAAAGGGGGAAATCAACAACTATAATAAAGAAATCGCAGGCCATAAAGCGATGATCGCAGTCAAAAGTGCAGAAATCGCCAAACTGGATAAGGAGCTGTCGGTGTATGAGAAGCAATCAGCGATTCAGGGAAAGCAGAGAGAAGAACTGAATGTATTAAAGAAAATTGGCGATGGTTTCACAAGGGTCAGAGATGCGATCGTCAATGAAACCAAGAAGGAAATGCAGGAACAGACATGGAAGACATTCCGCTCTATGATCTGGAAAGAGAATACTTTCGGAAGCATCTCCATCGATGATCAATATAATGTCGAAGTTTATAACATGCAGGGGCATATCATGACGAATTCAACTGGTGCTACAGAAGCCATGGCACTGGCATACGCTTTCACGCTTTCCGTACATCAGGTTTCTGGGAAGAACTGTCCGCTCGTCATCGACTCTCCCTTAGGCCGCGTATCGGATGAAAACAGAGTACGCATGGCTAAAGCGCTCCTGAATATCGCGAAAGAGAAGCAGATCATCATGCTCTTTACGCCAGATGAATATTCTCCCGCAGTGGCAGAAATGTATGATAAGAAAGCAACCGTGCGGCATCTGAACCTGTCTAAAGATGAAAGTGTAGTAGAAGGAGTGGATCGATAATGGCAGATAGAGCGTATATTGCGGACGAAAATAGGGACTACATCAATACCCATGGGAATATCCTCGATCTCGAAGCGACGCCGAATAAGGAAATCTTTTTTCTCACCATGGCACTTGGCATGGACGAGCCGAAAAAGCTGCCAACCAAAAAGACGGGCTGGATTCTCTTTAAGACATTTGATACCAGGGACCAGGCTCTGATCCAGGCGCTGCGTCTGGGGGCAGAGGATGTGAATGAAGAAAATATCAATGATTTTACCGACTTTGACAAGTGTATAGACTATGCAGAGCAGTGTTCGGAAGCAGGCTTTGAAAAGCTTAGGCAGATGGTCGCGGATGCAGATGGTGATAACACGACGCTGCAGGATCGCTTGATGAATGAGCTGGACCGCCTGTATCGCATGAACGTAGAGGAAAAGTAGATTTCATCGATCTTGAGCATGCAGACGCCAGCCTCATGGCGCTGAAAGAAAAACTGGCAGAATGACGAAGGCTGGCTGTTTCGTTAGAATGAGTTTATAAAACCGTCTTGTCGATGAGACAGAAACCGTGCTATATTGTCTTATGAATGAGACAAAACAGCACGGTTTTTTGTCTTATATATGAAACAACAGGAGAAAGAAGGCAGAAGAAATGGGTTTTCGTTTTCAGCGGCGGATCAAGATCATGCCGGGAGTGACGCTGAATGTCGGAAAGCGCGGGGTCTCGACGTCGATCGGACGGCGAGGGGCGCATATCACGTTCGGACAGAATGGTGTCCGGACGACAGTGGGGATCCCGGGGACGGGGATCTCTTATACGTCGCTTTCAAAGCCTTCGCATGCGCCGGAGGCGGGGAGCCGGGAGGCGTCGTGGCCGCATCTTGCAAAGTGTCCGTACTGCGGGCATGGGATGCGGAAGCGCTGGGATCGATGTCCGGCGTGTCATCAGGTGCTGGAGCAGCCGCTGCCGGAGGATGCGGTGCGCTGCCGAGGGTGCAGGCGGGTGTATGAGGGGAATATGCTCCGTTTCTGCCCGGCGTGTGGGTGCCGGCTGTTGGATACGCCGGTGGAGATCCTGCCGGAGCTGACGGCGGAGGAGCGCGCGCAGTATGCGGCGGGGCACTGCGAGGTGTGTCCGCATTGCCGTGGTCCGGTGCCGGATGTCGTGGGGCTGAAGTATTGCCCGCATTGCGGCTTCGAGGTCTCGACAAAGCAGAATCGGCAGGCGTTCTGGGGGAAGTTCTTCTATTGTCTCTTTGTGGCGATCCTGATGATAGGTCTTTTCGTTATGATGTAGCATGGAAAAAGTCCGCTTCTTGCTTTGTTGGTTTGCCCGTGGGGCGTGCCATCCTTTGATTCCGTTTGAAAGTCTCGCTTGAATTAGAAATGAGAAATGCGAAATGGTGGTGCGGCGCATAAAAATATAGAAGCGCCGCGAAGTATAAATAATGGCGATGCACGAAGATGGTATTTAGTCACCAGTCACTAGTCACTAGGCACTCCTAATCCCTAATCCCTAGCCACTTCTCCCTGCTTTCGGCTTTTCCTTGCGTTGGGGTGGGTGAGTCTCCGCCTCTTATTATCTCCTTGTAGCTCTCTTGAAAAGATGGGAAAATGAAACTCTGGAACTTATTATACGAGAAAGAGGACTGGTAAGAGATATGGGACAGAAGGGGAACAACTTTGTGGAGTATGCCCTCATGCTGGCTCTGGTGGTCGGGATCGGATGGGGCCTTTTGGGGTCTTACGGAGACGGGATCCCCGGGATCTTTGGCTCCGCCGCAGAGCTTCTTCAAGCGGGAGGCAAAAGTGATGAGGATGAAAAGCCGAATACGGAGCAGAAGGTCTATGACCGTCATATGAAGTGGCTGCAGGATACGCTTCTTGCACTCACCCAAAAAGAGACGGGCGCTGGGTTCCAGTCATTTGTCGACTATATGGGTGGAACGAATGGAAACTATTTCGATCAAAGAAAAGGCCCGGAGTTTACGACGACGAATGGGCTGATCGATAGTGACAGTCTGTCGCCCTTTGTGAGCCAGATTGATTCCAGTGCGCTCGAAAATGACAGCTGGGCGATGGTCGGTTATAAGGAAAAAGACCAGCTGTACTATGCGGTCGCCATTTACAGCCCGGATAAGAATAAGGGGACGAAATTGACCGATCAGACGGTGGGGACGAAGGTCACGACGGATGTGTATCGGGTGAATCCTACTACGGGTGACATTATTCGACTCGATAGCAGCGTACAGATGCAGGTGGCAGAGAAGAAACGAAAGAATGGAACTACATATCGTGTTCTTCGTGATCTGTAATGAGAAGTACAGAGAGAAACGCACAGGCTTTTCCGCCTGTGCGTTTTTGTGTAGAGGAATGCCGCTTTCGCTTTCCTTTTCTTCTACGAACTGTCATATAAATATGCTATAATGAAGCGATGTATATTTTTGATTGAGGTGCAATATGACTGACTTAGAAGAAATCAAACGCCGCCGGACGTTTGCGATCATTTCCCACCCGGATGCCGGCAAGACGACATTGACGGAAAAATTACTGCTTTACGGGGGTGCGATCCATCTCGCAGGCTCCGTCAAGGCGAGGAAGACGGCGCGTTATGCGGTGTCTGACTGGATGGAAATCGAAAAACAGCGCGGGATCTCTGTCACGAGCTCGGTGCTGCAGTTCGACTACCAGGGCTGCCGCATCAATATCCTGGATACCCCGGGGCATGCGGACTTTTCGGAGGATACCTACCGCACGCTGATGGCCGTCGACTCGGCGGTCATGGTCATCGATGTGGCAAAGGGCGTCGAAGCGCAGACGAAGAAGCTCTTCAAGGTCTGCTCGGATCGCGGGATCCCGATCTTCACCTTCGTGAATAAGATCGACCATTTCGGCAAGAATCCGTTCGACCTGATGGCGGACATTGAAGATGTGCTTGGCATCCGTTCCTGTCCGATGAACTGGCCGATCGGTGTGAACGGTGACTACACGGGCATCTATGACCGTGAGACGGAGATGTGCCATATCTTCATCAAGGATAATGCACATGGCGTGAAGAAGCTGGAAGTGATCTCCGGCAAGATCGATGACGAAGCCGTCGGTTCTCAGGTCGGGCAGGAGGTGCTGGATGCGCTCCGCGATGATCTGGAGCTTCTTGATGAAGCGGGTGATCCCTTCGATGCGGAAAAAGTCGCCAAAGGGGAGCTGACACCGATGTTCTTCGGATCGGCTATGACGAATTTCGGCGTACAGCCATTTCTGGAGAAATACCTCGAGCTTGCGCCGCCGCCGGAAGCGAGAAAGACGCTGGAAGGCACCATCGAGCCGGAAGATCCGGCGTTCTCCGGCTTCATTTTCAAGATCCAGGCAAATATGGACCCGAAGCATCATGACCGTGTCGCTTTCATGCGTATCTGCTCAGGCGTCTTCGAGAAAGGCATCACCGTCCTGCATCGCCAGAGCGGCAAGATGCTCCGTCTCTCCCAGCCGCAGCAGTTCCTCGCGACGGAAAGACAGACGGTCGAGAAAGCCTACCCGGGCGACATCATCGGTCTTTTCGATACCGGTGAGCTCGGTGTCGGCGATACCGTCTGCGAGAAGAAGCATCCTGTCACCTTCATTGATTTCCCTGTCTTCCCGCCGGAGCTTTTTGCCCGCCTGTCTCCGGAAAGCAGCATGAAGAGAAAGCAGTTTCTGAATGGTGTCTCCCAGCTCGCGCAGGAAGGGGCGATCCAGGTCTACAAGCAGCCTTACGTCATGGAGTCTTTCATCATCGGCGCTGTCGGCCAGCTGCAGTTCGAAGTCATGAAGTACCGTTTGGAAAATGAATATAATGTCCATGTGAATCTGGAACCGCTCTCCTACACCGCAGCCCGCTGGACAGAAGGGGATGTCCCGCCGGAAGAGCTTATTGGCATCGACAATGCGATGGTCGTCTATGACCGCCGCGAGCGTCCTGTCTACCTTCTGCCGAATGCATGGCAGGCCGGCTGGCTCGCCCAGAGAAATCCGAAAGTCACCTTCCTTGAAAGCCCGCCGCTCGGCGTAGCGAGACTGGAAGGGAATTAAATGAGAAATTAGGAATGAAGGTGGCGGCTTCGCCGCTGAGCAGGAATCGCCTTCCCCTCGAGGGGAAGGTGCCCCGAAGGGGCGGATAGGGCACTGGCTGTATGAAAGAGAGCGGGGGAATGCGTCTCAAGTATGTCGTTTATGAGAGCACCCGAGCGCCGCTCCGCGTCGATTTTTGTAAACGGCGATGCCCGCATTCCGCGCGCTGGTCGCTATCCTTAGTCACCAGTCACCATTTCCTCTGATCAATGAAAACGTCCGCCGCCTGGCGGGCGTTTTTGCATGCATTTTTCATTTCAAATCTTTGCGTAGACTATGATATACTAAATGCGAATATGGTTTGGCTGGCATTGCGTATTTCGATGAAGAGGACTATCAATCGAAATACAAATGCAGTCAGAATGAGCGTCGCAGCCCCCTCTCCCCATTGGGGAGCAAGATATGCCACCACTTCTCACTAAGTCCAGAAGTTAACAAATCGCTATACGAGTGGCTGGAATTGTATCTCGGAAATCGCTGTCATTATATAAAACTTCGCGGCGCTTTTGCTTTTGCACGCCGCCCCATCATTCCTCACTCCTCATTTCGCATTTTTCATTTCTTATTGCTTCGCTATGAGGTGATACTATGACTTTTTTGAATCGATTGCTTTCCTCGCTCAAGAATGAGCGCGGAGCGTACATGGTATTTTTGCGATATTGATCCCAATCCTTTTTGCCTGCGCAGGGCTCGCGGTGGACCTCGGGAATGGCTTTGCCCGTCACGCGCGCCTGCAGAAGGCGGCGGACGCGGCGGCTCTGGCTGGTGCCGCTACTTTTGCTATGAATCAAGAGACTGTCGATAGTCATCCAAAAGCAGATGCGCAGGCGGAAACTTATGCGAAAGTGAATTAGGGGAATGGGAGAGCATCATTCCAAAAGCTGCCCCAGGCGAAGACGGTGGGTGGTGTATCGTATTATCGCGTCCTTCTTCAGGAGTCGATACCTACGACATTTATCAAATTTGTGGGCATTAAAGAAGACCTATTCAATATTGAGGCAGAAGTGGTGGCAGTGATTCCGACGAAATCGAATGACTCGTCGCAGAAACTTCGTCTGGTAGATGGTAGTAAGTTCTCGTCGCAGTGAGGCCTTAGCTGATATATTTTGGTATTGTCACTTGAGGTACTGTGATAAACAAGTACGATTTTGAGAAAAATGAAATTCCAAAGAGGGAAGTCCTGACGGGCTTCTCTCTTTTTTACTGCTATTGCCCTGAATCACGTCATCATACAGGATTTCTTGATCCTACGCTTTTTCCATACCATACTATCAGAATTTCCTTTAACAGAAAGCCTATCCTTGCCGCCGACGTTCCGGCGGTTCATGGTATAATTATAAAGGGGAACTTTGCCAGTCTTTTACCTGCTTTTTACGCAGATGGGCTAGGATAGAGATGTGTGCAATATGTACAACCCATTGTCATGAAACATATGGCGAGACAAAAGGAATAGAAGTGAGAGGCGCGGGAGCGGCACATAAAAAGAAGATGCCGCACCACCATTTCACATTTTTCGCGTTGCTCTGCCCTGCATGGCGTTTGAACGCTTATATCGCATATTCATTTATAAAAGGAGGGCCACTTATGTCGGAACAAAAGCCGCTCATTTACGGTATCATTCACATCGGCTCGTCGAATCTGTCTCTTCGTATCGTGGAGTACAAGAATGTCAATGAAGTCCGTGTCATCGAGTCCGTGAGGAAGGATACGAACTTTGGGGAAGAGGTATTCAATCATAAGAATCTGTCTTTCGCTTCAATCCGGAAGCTCTGCCGCATGCTGAATGGCTTGAAGCAGCTGCTGTCGGATTATCAGGTGAAGGTATATGCGGCGTATGCGACGGCGGTTTTTCGTGAGGCGGATAACTGCCGCTCGATCCTGGATCTGATCCGTGTGAAGACGGGATTCAATGTGCAGGTCGTGGACATGCCGCAGGAGATATATTTCAAGCATTTCGGCCTTTCGTACCAGCTGAAGCAGTATAACCGTGCGGCGAATGAGCGTCTGGGGAAGAATTTCCTCTTCGTCGACATCACGTCGGGGTGCGTGGGGCTGACGGTGTGGGAGAAGGGCTCGCTCTGCTACCAGCACAATGTACACATCGGGACGCTCCGTCTTTTGGAGACGTTCACGACGAACCAGCGCGAGTCGCGCTATTTCCCGGAAGCGCTGGCGGAGTACATCCATGCGATCATGGAGCCGCTCTGGGTATCGATCAGAAAGTATGATATCGATACGGTCGTTCTCTCGGGACGTGAGGCGAGGATCGTCGCGATGCTCTTGCACCATGACCTTGACCAGCGGGATATCGCCGAGGTGAAGCCTCAGGAATTCGGCAAGGTGTATGACGAGGTGGGAAAATTCTCCACTTCGATGATCATGCAGAAGTATCACATCAGTGAGGCATGGGCGCTCACTGTCTCGCCGACGCTGCATATTTATCAGGAGATCCTGAATGCGATCCCTGTGAAGCATGTGGTCATGATGGGGATGACCTTTGTGCGCTCGGCATCGCTCTTCTACGGGGCGCAGAAGACGAATGATCCTGCGCTTGCGTACATGCGCGCGCAGAATCTGGAGCTGACGCGCTCGATCGCGGCGGACTATTACTATGAACCGGTGCATGCGAAGGCGATGGAGCTCTACAGCAAAGTGATCGTTCAGGCCTTTGACCGCGGAAATGGGCTCAATGACCGTGATGAATTCCTGCTTCGCATGGCGATCATCCTGTACCAGATCGGGAAGTATGTGAATCTTTTGGGCTCGTCCATGCAGGCGTGGAATATGGTCCGCGGGACGGATATTTTCGGGATCTCCGACCGCGAGAAGGATATCGTGGCGTGTATCGTCTACTATGATCACAAGGGGATCCCGAATGATGACGATGAGCCATTCCGTATCCTGTCGGATGAGTCGAAGATGACGGCGCTGAAGCTGATAGCCATCTTCCGTCTGGTCCGTGCGATGGATATGTCGAGGAAGCAGAAGCTGAAAGATCTTTCGGCCCATATCTCGGGGGATGCACTTGTCATCGAGTATGAATCGAGTGAGGATACGGCCCTGGAGACATGGCTGTTCAATAAAGAAAAAACAATGTTTGAAACGGTATTTGGCATGGAAGCCAAATTGGAGCGGAGGTAACTATGGACGTGCAGGATAGACATCAGCATTATTATCTGAACCGCGAGCTGTCGTGGCTGCAGTTCAATCGCCGCGTACTGCAGGAAGCAGTGGATCCGAACAATCCCCTGCTGGAAAAATTGAAATTCCTGGCGATCACGAGTTCGAATCTGGATGAATTCTTCATGATCCGCGTGGCGGGGCTGAAGCACCAGAAGGAAAATGGCGTGAAGCGCCGTGACATCGCCCATATGACGCCGGAGGAGCAGCTTGAGCAGATCTCCGACACCTGCCAGAAGCTCGTCGCGCGCCAGTACCGTTTCCTCCATATGATCCTGTCCGAGCTTCGCACGGAAGGGCTCTACTTCATCCATCCGGAAGATGCGACAGAAGCGCAGAAGAAATGGATGGAGGATTATTTCGAGCGGCAGGTCTTCCCAGTCGTCACGCCGATGGCCGTCGACTCCTCGCATCCGTTCCCGTTCCTCGCTTCGAAGAGCCTCAATATCGCGATGCTGCTCGAAAGGAATGAGCGTGACCTTTCGCTGGATGAGGAAAATGATATCGATGTGAAGACGGCGATCGTGCCGGTGCCATCGGTGCTTCCCCGTATCGTCCGCCTGCCGGATGATACGGAAAAGAAGGGGCGCCATGACTTCGTCCTCTTGGAGCAGGTCATCCGTCACTTTGCTTCCCGTTTCTTCATTGGCTACGACCTCTTGGAAGCACATCCTTTCCGCATCACGCGTGACGCGGATCTTGCGATCGATGAAGAAGATGCACAGGATCTCGTCGTCGAGGTGGAGCGCCAGTTGAAAAAACGCCAGCGCGGGGAGGCCGTGCGTATCGAATTCGAAGCAGGCACCAGCCGCTTCATGCAGCGCTTCATGACGCAGGAGATGCACCTCGCGAAGGAGGATCTGTATGAGATCGACGGACCGCTCGATATGACGATGTTCTTTTCCTTCTGCGGCATCAAGGGCTACGACCGTCTCCGCTATCCGGAAGCGCATCCGCATCGCCCCTGGTCCATGATCCAGCTTGAAAAGGATGGTCGAAAGAATATTTTCGAGATGATCCGTGAGAAAGATCTCCTCGTGCATCTGCCTTATGAATCCTTTGAAGACTCGGTCGTCAATTTCGTCGCTTCTGCTGCGGCTGACCCCGATGTCCTTGCCATCAAGCAGACCCTGTACCGCGTGGCTTCCTCCTCGCCGATCATTCAGGCGCTCGAAAAAGCAGCGCAGAACGGCAAGCAGGTCACTGTCCTCATGGAAGTCAAGGCACGCTTCGATGAAGCGAATAACATCCTGATGGCCCGCCGTCTTGAAAAAGCAGGCGCGCATGTCATCTACGGCCTGGTAGGCCTTAAGACGCACTCGAAGTGTACGCTCGTCATCCGCCGCGAAAAGGACGGCATCCGCCGCTACGTCCATGTCGCGACCGGCAACTACAATGCATCCACAGCCAAGCTCTATACGGATCTCGGCGTATTCACCTGCAATGACCAGTTCGGCAGCGATGCTTCTGCCTTCTTCAACCTGCTCTCCGGCTACTCTGACCCACCGTTGTGGGACTCCTTCATCGTCGCGCCGATCAATCTCCGCCAGCGCTGCATGGAGCTCATCGACCGCGAGATCGCCTTCGCCAAGCAGGGCGAGCAGGCACACATGGTCGCCAAGATGAATTCCCTCCTCGATAAGGAGATCATAGATAAGCTCTACGAAGCTTCTCAGGCAGGCGTCAGGATCGAGCTCATCATCCGAGGGATCTGCGTACTCATCCCCGGCATTCCCGGCGTCAGTGACAACATCACTGTCAGAAGCCTTGTCGGCCGCTTCCTGGAGCACAGCCGTGTCTTCTGGTTCGCCAATGGCGGTCGCGAAGAGCTGTATATCGGCAGTGCGGACTGGATGCCAAGAAACCTCAATGACCGCGTCGAGCTCATGATCCCTGTGCGTGATGCCGATCTCTGCCATCGTCTGAAGACCATGGTCAATATGGAGCTCGCGGACAATCAGAAAGCGCACATCATGCAGTCTGATGGCATGTGGAAAAAGGAGATCGCACCTGCTGATAAAGTGGGCGCCCAGGCTGAATTCCAGCGTATCGCGGAGAAGCGTGACCGCGAAGATGAATTGACCCTCGCGCAGAAAATGGAGCCCTACATGCCTGTCTTTGGAAAAAAAGAAAAGTAAAGAGGGAAAGAAAAAGTCGAAGCGAATGCTTCGGCTTTTTGCGTGACTGGTGACTGGTGGCTAGTGACTAGCGGCTAAAGGCTAAGAGCCTAAGAGACGGCAGACTCTCTCGTATTGTCATTTCGAGCGAAGCGAGAAATCTTTGTCATTCGCAAGCAATCCAGGGAATGGCACGTTCCATGAGCTTTGATTCTCTATTATCCACTTTTCCTTCTGCCATCTTCTCTTTTTGGGAAAGACTTACAAAATTCAAGGATTTTGATGGGCGGATTTCCCACTTTGAATGAAAATGAGAAAGACGAAACGTCAAAGATGGGACAAAGTTGGGCTATCTCGGATGAGAAATGGAGTCGGCTCGAGGTTGACAATCGGGCAGGGGTCGAAATGCATAAAATGCGAAAGAAACGATAACATGGGAGATAGAGTGATTCATAATTTGTTAATAATCTTCAAATGTCTATTGAGGAGATACAAGATTGACAATTTGCTTGATGAATATTATTCGATAATATCAGAGAAAAATCGTGATATAACAAAAAATATAGCAAAGGATAGTACGCGATGTATACTGGATAATATGCAAGAAATATTCGATAGATACGGAATAAATGCGAGCTGCCATCATTGTAAACATCGGAAAAATTGACAAAAAGTCTCTCTATGGTAGAATAACGGCCATAGGAGATGCATTTATGAAACCTTCAACGATGAATAAAGCGAAAAAAGTATTAGCATGTATATTGGCGGCGGCTGCCTTGGGAAGCCAGGTGAATCTTGCGGCAGCATCTTTGGATTTTCTGGGCGCAAGTCACGCGAAGACAGTGACCGTATATGATGGGGGTCACAAGCAGGTCATTTCTACGGCAGCCTCCAATTTCAAGAATGTATTAAGCGACCTCAATGTATCACTGAAGGCGTATGACACATTCTGGACAAGCACGAAGGAGGTCTCGGACGGCGCGGTCATCGTGGTGGAGCGGGCGGTGCCTGTTTCCATCATCGCGAATGGCAAGAAAAAGGTCGTCTATACCACGCAGCAGACCGTGCAGGGCGTGGTGAATGACGCGGGCTTCGACTGGAAGAAGATGATGCCGATCGAAGACGGTCTGATGCAGGTGAAGGAAGGCATGCAGATCCACGTCGTCCCGTATACCGCGCGGAAGGTCTTCCGCAAGGAGGCGATGCCGATCCACTATAATAAATGGTACGATGGCAGCCTCGGAGAAGATCAGGAGGTCGTCGTACAGGAGGGAACCCCCGGCGAACGGGAAGTGGAGATCGATGAATTCATTTCCGGCGGCAAGGTCGTGAAGACGGTCATTGCTCATGCCAAGGTTCTCTCTGATGGCACGCCGGGCATTATGAAGACCGGTAAAGCAGAAGGGACGATGGGCTGGGTTGCCAATATGCATGCGAGCGCATATCATCCGAGCGATGGAGGCGGCAGCGGCATCACTGCGACCGGTACACAGGCCGGTCACGGCACGGTGGCGGTCGATCCTTCCGTTATCCCGCTCGGTACGAATGTATTCATCCCGAACTATGGCCATGCTGTCGCAGCAGATACCGGCGGTGCGATCGTCGGTAACCGCATCGACCTCTGCATGGAGTCTTTCGAGGACTGCTATAACTTCGGCAGACAGAATATCGAAGTGTTTGTGAATTATTAAGGGTTCGAGGTTCAGGGGTGTGGTGCGGCGTATAAAAATATAGAAGCGCCGCAATGTATAAATGGGGCGATGCCCGAAGGTAGTATTTCAGTCACTAGTCACCAGTCACTAGTCACTCGGCGCTCCTAATCCCTAATCCCTAGCTACTCAACTCTGTGTTCAGGGTTCAGGGGTGTGGTGCGGCGCATAACCATATAGAAGCGCCGCGGAGTATAAATAGTGGCGATGTCCGAAGGCAGCATTTCAGTGACCTTCAGGCATCGCCTTTTCTATTTTGCAGTGAAGTTGCTGCTACAGGTTTGAAAGCAGGGATGAATAGCCAGGGATTAGTGACTAGGAGACTG